>Ga0182024_10000433_pt1 | contig 107528 bp, 82 predicted proteins | sample P32metaG_FD_120480 | JGI IMG/M metagenome (GOLD analysis project Ga0182024, IMG submission 120480) | Permafrost microbial communities from Stordalen Mire, Sweden - P3-2 metaG (Illumina Assembly) | ecosystem: Environmental > Terrestrial > Soil > Wetlands > Permafrost | place: Sweden: Stordalen... | reverse complement strand
GTCGGAGGTCACCGCCCCCGTGGTGTACGTGTTCCCCACCAGCGTGCCGCTGGGGCAGGTTCCACCCACAGTACCAATGTGATACCCCGTGGAAGGTGTCAGCGTGAAACTCGGCGTCGCGTCATAGGCCACCGTCTCCGCCGTATTCGGAGAGATCGTTCCATTCCCGCCATTTACGCTCGGCGTTACCACGTAAGTATTGATCGCAAAGTTAGCGATCACCGTACAGTCGGAGGTCACCGCCCCCGTGGTGTACGTGTTCCCCACCAGCGTGCCGCTGGGGCAGGTTCCGCCCACAGTACCAATGTGATACCCCGTGGAAGGTGTCAGCGTGAAACTCGGCGTGGTGTCGTAGGTCACCGTCTCCGCCGTATTCGGAGAGATCGTTCCATTCCCGCCATTCACGCTCGGCGTCACCGTGACGTTAGTGCACGTCTGCACACTCGAGCTGTTGTTGTTTGAATTAGGATCGCTCTCATTGCCGACAACCGTCGCCGTGTTAGTAATGCAGGTGCCATCAGTTGACTGCGCTGTCCCGGTAATGGTGATGACCAAGGGAGTAGCGTTAGCAGCCAGCGGCCCCTCCGAACAGATGACATTGCTGCCCGAAACCGAGCAGCCAAGGGTGGTCGTCGCCACGTTGGTGATACCGGCTGGAACGCTGTCGCTCACCGAAAACCCCGAGCTCCCACCCGCCCCGTTATTGGTAACGGTCAGCGTCCAGCTGATAGCGCCGCTGGGAGCGACGGTCGCCGGGCCAGCCACCACAACCGACATGTCCGCGGGTGCGCTGACGCAGGCTGCCCCGTCGTTGTTGCTGGTTGGCTGTCCCGCCGCGGACGAGACCAGGGACAGGGTGGGCGTCGCGCCAGTGGGATTAGCGACTGCGATCTGATAGAGCACTCCCGTCGCATTGTTGCCGAAACCGAGGTTTCCATTGCCGAACGTCCAGGCAGCTCCGTAGGAACCGGACGGCAGCAACGTTTGCGAGATTTCGGTGACGATTCCGGTAGTCGGGTCAATCCGAGCCATGTCGGAATTGGTTGGGTCGATGCCCCACAGATACCCGTAGCTATACGTAAAGTCAAGGAAAGCCGTGCTGAAGGGAGCGCCGTTAAGGGTCATCGGGACGACGGTTACGGCGTTGCTCGCGATGTTCAGCTCGTAGAGGTATGGAGAAGCGCCGGAAGGAGTGGTGGCGATGTAATTGCCGCTGGCATCGAATGTTGCGGCGAAGAATCCCTGGTTTCCGTTGTCCGACGGCAGACTGGGGAAGTTCTCCCAGACGGAGACGCCCCCACCGCTGTCGATCTTCAGCAGTTGCGGCGGTCCGCTGAGGTTGCGGCTCGAAGCGTACAGGTAGTTGTCATTCGGGTTGAACGCAAGAGCGTTGTAAACGAGGTTGGCCGCACCCCCGATAGTAACGGAAGTGACCCCCCCGGCCCCGAATTGCTCGTTGTAGAGCGTGGTCGGCGAACCCTGGGAAAGCAAGTACGTCGACAAGGAGCAGGTGAAAGCCGGTCCTGCCACGGGTTCGCAGCGCCCGTCAGCGCCACAGGTTCCGGATCGGCAAGCCCCCGTGCTGGTTGAAGGCGTGCAAGCACCATCACCATTAGCATAGCCGCACTTGTTGTCCGTATCGCAAACGCCCGATAGGCAAACCAGCGCGGCGGCCGGGGCGCTGCACGTTCCATTGAGCGTAGGGCTGGTATGAGGAGGATCGCTGGGTATCGGAGAGTTGTTGGCCAACTTCGGATCACAGGTGTGCACAGATTCGTCACACCAGTTGGAATTGCTACAATCGCCGTCGACGTAACAGCTACCCGGGGCTTCGCAGACTCCACTGACGCTGCAAGCTCCCGATCGACAAACAGTCGAGGCATTCAACGCCGTACAGGGTCCATTGCCACTGGCATAGCCGCACTTGGTGTCAGGACCGCAGACGCCCGAATCGCAGACCGCGGAATTACTCGACGGCACGCACGGTCCATCGCCATTCGTATAGCCACATTTGTTATTGGTGTCGCAAACGCCCGACGCACAAACCAACGCGCCCGCAGGCGCCGTGCACACGCCATTAAGCGTAGGGTTGTGGCCAGAATCGCTGGGAATGGAAGTATTGTTGGCTAATGGCGCGGTACAGGTCTTCGCGGTTTCGTAACACCAGTTGCCCGGACTGCAATCGCTGTCGACGCTGCAACCTGTGCCGGTTCCCTGCAGATTGATCGTCTGCGTGGTCGAGGGATTGGCGTTGAGCGTGTTGTCCGTGAAAATGGCAGTGCTTTTGAGGAGACCGTCACTCATCGGCGTGAAGCTGATACTGAGATCGCAAACCCCTCCTACCGCTAACGGGAAGTTACTGATGCAGTCGGCGAGCGTGGTTGTGCCGAAGACCTGGACGAAGTTCGGTCCGGTGACGGCGAGGCCCGGACCAACGGCATTTAGAGGCTGGTTGCCGACGTTTTGCACGGTGACCGACTTCGGACTGTCGATGCTGGTGGTGCCCGCCGTCGTGGACGCAAAGGTCAGCGTTGGCGCCTGCGAACGGTTTAGCTCCAGCACGTTGCTGGCGTAGGTGTTCGCGATGAAGATATTGCCCGCTGCATCCACGGCCACACCGATAGGGAAGCTCAGTCCGCCGGCGACCACAGTTGGGGCTCCTCCACCGGCCGGGACCTCCAACACTCGTTCGTTGTCATAGTCCGCGATAAAGACATTGCCCGCTCCGTCCACTGCCACACTGTATGGAAAACTCAGTGTGTACCCCCCGGTGTTCACCGGCGACTGGCCGCCGCCGGGCGTGACCTCCAGCACCTGGTTGAGGGCGTAATCCGCGATGAAAACATTCCCGGCTCCATCCACCGCCAAGCCTGACGGCCTCGATAGTCCGCTGCCCACTGGAGTTGGGGCGCCGCCACCGGCCGGAATCTCCAGCACGATGCCGCTGTGGGTGCTCGAGACGAAGAGATCGCCCGCTCCATCCACTGCCACCCCTTGGGGGGCGTTCAATCCGCTGATGACCGTGGTCTGAGGGGCATAGGTCCCATTGCCAAGGTAAGGAAGCTCTACAAGCCGGCCGTTAATTTCATCCGCGACGAAAACATTCCCGGCTCCATCCACCGCCACTTCGGCGGGATTACTTACTTCGCTGGTCAGCACGGTCGCCTGGCCGCCGCCGGGCGGAACCTTCACAACCCGGTTAGCCGTAAAGTCCGAGACGAAAATATCGCCGGCCGCGTCCACCGCCACGTCCCACGGGTGTTGAAGCGTATAGTTGCCGAGGCCCACCGTGGATTGGACGCCCGGTCCAAAGGCAATTGCCGGCCCATTGCCGATGCCGGAGATCGGATAGCTGGCCACGGGATTGCCGTTGTTGTCGATGAGAGTGGCTGCGCCCAGGCGCAATCCGGGCGTGATGGGAGCGAAGGTGACATCCACGATGCAGTAGGCCGGACCAGCCAGACTGGCGATGCAAGAGTTGCCCGTACTGGCTTGTTTGAAATCGAGGCCGGTCGCGCCCTGGGTTACGACCTGCACCGGATTCGTCCCCAGCGTGGTGCCCAAGGGAATGTAGTACTGGAGCGTGATGGGATAGCTGCAAGGTGCGGGACTCGTCTGTCCGTTGGGGCAGACGTTCGCGGTTGGCACCTGCGTCAGTTCGTAGGCTCCGATGTCGCAGTAGCCGGTTGCGCCTTGCGGGCGGGTGACGCCGCGCTGGTCGGTCGTGACCAGATTTCCGAACGCGTCGGTGCAGGCGCTGAGCGGGATGGCGTCGATGGCGGTGCTGCCGGGACTGCCGGCGAGCAGCGCGATGGTCTGCGTGGAGCCGCCGTTGTACTGCAAGCCGTTGGGATCAAGTCCTGCAGGGGTGTTGTTGAGGTCGCTGGCCAGGACGAAGGCAGTTGTAGTGCAGCTATCGTCGTCAGAGAGATTGTACCCTTCTGAGATAAAGTCGCCGAGGCTGTAGCAGTTTCCACCAGTAGGTTCATTCGCCATCAGCGTGTTCTTCACCTCGGTCTCGCCGCCGCCGGTGTAGATGCCGCCACCGTGGGAGCTGGCGGAGTTCCCCGAAAACGTGCTGTTGCTTATATAGGCGTCGCCGAAGGAGCTGTTGAAGATTCCACCGCCAAGGGGGGAGGAGTTCGTCACAAAAGTGCTGTTGCTGACTGTAACCTTGACGAAGTTGGCGATGGCGCCGCCGGTGACGCTGGCGGTGTTGTTCCAAAACGTGCAGTTGCTGATGGTCATGGTGCCGCCGTTGTAGATTGCGCCACCGCCGTCCGTGCTCTTATTTCCCGAGAGGAAGCAGTTGCTCAGCGTCACCGTGCCGCTAGCGTTGCTGATGGCGCCGCCGTTGCCATTGGACCCTTTCTCGATCGTCACCCCGTAGATGGTCGCCACCCCAGGGTAATTCACCACGAACACCCCGCAGGCATTGCCCCCGCTGATAAGGAGGCTGGCCGCGCCCGGTCCGCTGATGGTCAGATTATTCTGGCTGATCACGAGCGCTCCGTTATGGACGCAATCGAGGATGATTGTGCCGGTGCCGGTTGCACCGAAGTTAATCGTGTCGCCATCACCAGCGTGATTTATGGCATATCTCAGCGTGTTCGTATCGAGAGCGCTATCGGAAGTATCCATCACCGTCCAGGTCGTGGCCAGGCTGGGCAGGGCGGCGATGAGGACGAGCAGGCTCATCGCCAACGCGGTGCGCCGGAAAGCTCCAGCAAGTCTTGCTCGGCAGGCGCTCCCGCTTCGGAGGGAGCCGTCAGGAGTGCGCATCGAGACAACTCCCGAACAATTTAATACAACCGCCGAACAATGCGCCGAAAAACGAACCAGGGCCGCGACTGGACGATGCGTCATGAAGACCTCACACAGTTTGCAGACTGTCAGGGACTTGCTTCCCCACACGGGTACATAAGAAGAGAGGCCAGGGTTATTTAATGAAGGAAGGGAGGCCTGTGTCGGCGGAGCACTCGGTGGGGAAAATGCCAAGCGGACCTAGGAAGTATGTATATGACGTGGAATTTGGTCAAGATAAAAGTGCACCGTCCCGATGAATTAACTCTTTAGGGGAGTGCCGAGTTCGGTGTTGGGCGACAGCGTAGGCGGCGAGAAAAATCCAAGAGGGCGGCGATCGTGGAGTCCCACTCTTGCGCGAAAGGGCCGCGCAAGAATGGGACTCCCGGCGCTCGGGAAGGGGGTATCCGAGTTCGGGCTTGCTGCCAGCTTTGCCCAACTTCCGGCGGGCTTGCCAAATCTCCGGCTAGTCCTTGGCGACGCGGACGGGATGAACGCTGCAAGCACTGAGTTTCAGACCCGAAATGGAACGCGCTGTCATGGCAGCCGGCGTGCAATCACTCCGTCACTACCCTCCGCAGAAGCGGACCGGCCAGCCACGATATTTCTAATACTAGTAAGTTGCCAATCGTTGTTAGCCGTCATTGTTAGCCGATCGTGCTCGCCGTCCGTGTTCGCGGGCCGTGCTCGCTGGCCGGTGCACACGTGCTCCTGCGGAAAGATGAAAAATGGAGGAGCGCCAATGAGCATGTCCGGCTTGCGGTGCGTTGAAAGCTGCCTCAATTGCCATCTGCGTTCCCGCGGTTTTTTCTGCGACCTCTCGCGGGAGTCGATCGCTGCCTTCAACAAGATAAAACACGCCGCCGTTTTTCCTGAACACGCCGTGGTTCTGGTCGAGGGACAGAGTCCCTGGGGAATTTTTATCCTCTGCCAGGGACGCGCCAAGCTTTCGACCACCTCGCGCGATGGCAAGACGTTAATCATTCGCATCGCTGAGGCGGGAGAAGTTCTCGGCTTGCATGCAGTGATTACGGGCGGTCCGTATGAGTTGACGGTGGAAACGATGCAGCCTTGTCAACTGGATTTCGTGGGGCGCGACGACATGCTGCACTTCCTCAAAAACCATACGGACGCCTCTCAACATGCCGCCCAGCATCTGGCGCGCGACTGTTCGGACTCTTATGGCGTGGCGCGCACGATGGGGTTATCACACTCGGTTTCGGAACGGTTCGCTCGCTTCCTGCTCGAAACCGCCTCGGATGGGAAGGTCACGAACGGAAGGGTGAGCGTGCGGTTAGCAATGACCCACGAAGAAATCTCGCAACTGGTTGGCACCAGCCGCGAAACCATCACCCGCCTGCTGTCGGAGTTCAGGAAAAACGACCTCGCGGAACTGAAAGGCTCGATGCTGATTATCCATAACCACCCGGCTTTGAAGAATCTGGTGGGGGCTTAGGCGAGGCGCGCTAGAAACTGGCAATCACCACATTCGCCGCAGATGGCAGCACGAATTTTACGCCACGCTGCTGGTTGGCTTGCACGGTCGCAGGCAAATCGAGCGCGGCGAGTGGAATGTGCTTTGTCCAATAGCCATTTTGCCAGTCGTTGCCGCGGGCATAGACCACACCGTTGGCGATGGCGTAGCCGGTGATTTCCTCGCGCTGGCCGTCATGATAGACCAGCACTGCGGGCGGGAGATCTGGGGGCTGCGCTTCGGGGCGGGCTTTTTGTGTGGCCTGCGTAGCCGACAGGGGCGGGTTCGTGATTGCCGATGGCGAATAATCGGGACGCGCGGAGGCTCCGCGGTCCTCTGTTTCTTGAGCACCTCCGAATCGCACGTAGCGATTGCCCTGCCTCTCGATAAGTAAGGGTCGCGGCTTGGGGCTTCGCGGAGAATCGCCAGTTGAGGCCGGCTGGACTATTAGAATCTGGGGTGGAATGCTCTCGACCGAATTCTCGGCACCGCTCTGAACATCGCTCGGAATTGGGTACGGCTCACTGGAATCGTAGTCGGAATAGAAATAAGGAGAGCCCGGAAAGGCCCCTCGAGCGAATCGACGCGCGCCATGCGTTCCGTGTGTTCCAGGGTGCAGGCCAATGCCGCGCGCGCCGCCACGCGCAAAGCCGCCATGCATCTGTGCGGCTGAGAGCGACACGGATGATGTAGCTACGAGTAGCGCGATGCTTAGCCAGCGGAACATGTTAGTTCGGCATCCCTTGCGATTCAAAACGGTTCTTAGTGAAGTAAGCTGTCGGCTCCTCGTCCTTTAATAAATCGGCAACGACTATTCCACTCCGGCAATCGCCGCTTCGACGGCGTCAATGTCGGCGCCAACGTCGCGTCCATCGGAAGCTGCGCCGGCTCCGGCAGAGACCTTTGAACAGCCCGGGCCTTTCGCGTGGCACAGCCTGGGATCCTTGGTGATGGTGCCTTTGAGGTCGTGGACGCTGGCCGCTTCTGCCGAGCTGACGACGAAGTTTCCTTTGGGAAACGTTCCACGGCCGCTAACGATCAGGTTTTTGTCGAATTTATATGGATCGAAGCACGCTTGCAGAACGGCATCACCGCCTTGCGCCTGGCTCCCGCCCGCGCAGCTTTGAGGGCCTCCGCCAGCCGAGGCTATCGGCCGCTCATCTCTTACGGAGAGGACGCTGTTGGTCAGCGTGAAGTTCGCCAGCTTTGGTCCGGTGTGCGCAATCTCGATCAACGCGCCCGGGACAAAGGCGGTTACGTGATCAATTTGGACGTCGTGCAGCGGCGGTTCCTTGGAGGCGAGAACCAGGAATGCGCCGAAGCCCTTGTAGTCCTTGTCGTGGAGGTCGTCGGCAACGATGTCGTGAATACTGTAGCGTCCACCGTCGGCGGTCGCGCCGCCGGTCTGCGCCAGAGCGTTGGCGATCAGCAAGACTCCGGCAACATTCCGGATACGGTCGAAACGGATGGTGACGTCATTGACGCGACAAAGCGGGCACTTGTTCGACTGGTCTTTCGGGGTGAGCAGGATGGAGTATCCGGGCTGAGAGAAACCGCCCCAGGAGTTCTCGAGCAGATTGGCCTCGAACAAAACTCGGACTGCGCTCTTGAGTTCAAAGTTGTTCTTGACGATGTAGGGGTGTCCTGAAGCGGTTGGCGTGTAGCCGGGTTCGCCCTCCTTCCAGAGCCTGGGGCGGAACAGATGATTGCGCCGGATCTCGATGTCGGTTGGATTTATGGTGGAGGGACCGCCGCCGAACAGAATGTTCTCTCCCGCCGCCTCGATAAAGTTGTTGTAAAACTTGAGAGTGGCAACAGGCTCGTCGCCCCGGCCGCCACCGAGCGCAGTAGCATCGCTGCACTTTCCGGCAACTGCGATGCAATTCAGGCCGCTGATGTAGGAGTTGATAACGGCAATCATATGCGAGCCGTCCAGGATTTCAACCCCGTGGGCCACCTCTACGCCATCGGCGGGATGGAACCAGTTGCGATCGAAAATGATGTGGTCGTTGTGATGGGCGGACACGAGAACTGAGATGTCGGTGTTGGGAGCCGTAGTCCACTCAATTCCGATGAAGCGGAGGTGATCTCCGACTGTCGCTCCGGCAGGACGCCGCACAACGATCGTCGCCAGTAATTTGGTCGGTCCATCCGCGGGCTGCGCAAATGGCGGACGTCCGGCGAGGCTGGCGACTCCCGCCCAGGCGGGAGAGACGCGCGTGCTTTCGGGGGGAAGTTTGGAGTCGGGCGTGTCGGTTCGCACCGTAATGTAGTGCTGGTCGTCGCATTTCTTCGCAGGCAATTCCTTCACCTCGAAAGCGGTGCCAGCGGGCAACAGCAGCGTGTCTCCGCACTTAGCAGCTTCGATGGCTCCGGCCAGATCCGTCTTGGCTCCGACGGGAATCTGTTTTCCCGGCGACGGTGTTCCGTCGAGCGCAGTGTAGTAACAGGTTTTAGGAAGTTCGGCGACGCCGTCTTTGTCGCCAAACTGCGCGACATTTCCCTTGCCACAATAAGCATTTTCTCCGGTGGGAGGCGGCGAGATTCCCGCCGCGAAGGAAAGCGGATCGATAAAGGCAAGAACAACCACCAACCTAAGGAAGGACTGAGAACTGAGTGTGTGCGCCAAGCTTGAACGACCAGAAAGTAACGCCACGATGTTAGCTTCTCCTAACCGCACTCTCCGAAGGTTGACTGAAGCCGGTTCTCACCGCTGTGATAGCCGAATAGTAACACGCTGAAGCCGGCCTTCTGGCCAGTTTTAGTCGAGTGTGTCCGTTTCACAATGCCACCCACAAAACCCTGAATGCCGCCTCGGTTCAATCCGTTTGACGTGGTATTTCCATGCGAAACTGTTTTGAGCCACAATAACCAAGAGGGATTTCCGGCGGGATTGACGCTTCATTTTCGAATGCGGAATTGGGCTCGCAAGAGGCCAAGGCTCTCACTGTGGCGCGACTGAGTCGCCACGTTCGATTCCGCACCCGGCAGGCGTTCTTGGTGATCAGGAAGCCAAGGTAGATTTCCGCCCGTTCAAGAGCGGTCAGATTGTCCGGCTTCCAAGCTTCGGCGTACTCAGCTAACAGTGGCTCGGCCGACAAACGTCCGAGAACTTCCAGCAGCACACGGTTCAACCAGTGATAAGCAGGCGGGCACAGGTATTCGCGGGATGCATACCAGCTCCATCGCTTTCGATAGTCCCACGCGGGAAGCATTGTTTTCAGGCCTTCGATTCCGTCTGTGAATAACCTGCCAACTGCCCGATCGCCGGTCTCCACAAACAAGTCGTGCAACCCGAGCAGGGCGCTCATGAACCCGTCGAGAATCCCCGGGACGGATTGACCCGGAAGTTCACTGTAAAGGGCACCTGAACTCAACTGTTCCCGGACTCCGCCTTCCTGGACATCGAGCTCGAAGATTCGACTTGTTCCTTGCAGCAGGTCGAGAAGTCGCGGGCGCTCGGTCAAGCGATAGCCCCGTACCAGAGCGCTGATCACCAAGCCTTGGTCGTAGGCCGAGATCCATGGAGCCTTCAGAAAAGTCTTGGACTGAAGGCAATCGAAATTGTTCGGCCAGAGAACGCAACCATCGGCGCGGACAATGGCATGGGTTTCGAGCCAGTCCACCTGTTTCAGGAAAGCGGCCCGGCTCGCCTGGTCATGATGGCGTAAGAAGTGGCCCAGGTTGACCAATCCCCACCAGGCAATGTAGGCAGGTTTATAAACCACGCCGGTCAGCCGGTTCCGCGCCCTGGGCACGCCGGTTGGATCCATGCTCATCACGCTCCAGGAGAGCTTCTCGCTGTAGAGGTAGTAATGAAGAGATTCTTTCGGGCCGGCCTCGGGAACAATGTCAAGCGGGTAATCGAAGCGGAACGACAATATCTCACGATGCAACGCCCGGAACGCATACCGCACCGACTCGAAAGACTCGATGGTTTCGCCGGTCCTGCCGCGATCAGGCATAGATGAGTAAGAGAGGCATTATACTTCGTGCCTGGACTCTTCAAACACATTTCGACGATCTCCTTTTCTTTTGTGCGATTCCGACAAATTGAACGCTTCTTAGCGAACGCGGTTGGAAGACCGAAACCCATCATGGACGTCCTGTGATTGTCAGCTTGAGATGTTTGGCGGCCAGCAGACGAGCGCGGCGCAGAAAGTAAGGTCCGCGGCGAGCCGCGGACCTCGATTGGGAAAGCTGAACAGGAGAAAGCTGAAAATCCGTCGAACCCCGAAGGTTTATTCGACGTTGGCTAGCGCGTCATTGAGCCCAACAATATCGGCTCCGAGATCCTTGCTGTCCATGCCCTTGTTCTTGTAAGGGCTGTTTTGCTGGAGCTCGTAGTTTCCACCTTTGCCATTGTTATAGTTGATGAACGCGACCTCCTCGATCGTTTGCGGGAAGAGGTTGTCGGCCGGCCACTTGGACGGAGGAAACGACGCTGAAGGGGCAACCAATGCGTTGTTGGCGAAAGTATAGGTGGTGAAGCATTTGGTAATGGTGGTGACCGGCACGTCGGAAAAAGCGCAGTTGGTTTCGCCGCCTCCCGTGTTCAACATCGGAAATTGGGTGGCCAGCACCACGTTGTTGGTGAAAACCAGTCCATACATGGGCGCGTTTTTGGCCAGGTTCCCCACGGTCATCAGGTGTGCCGCGGGATCGGAGAACGCGGTGACGTGATTGATGGTGACGGTGTTGAGCGGGTTCTGGGACCATCCGTTTATGATTTCGAACGGAATGCCGTCGCCTCCGTAGCTTTTGCTGACGTCGTCGAGGAGTACGTCATGAATGCTCCAGCGAGTGCCAGCCAGCGCCGCGGCTCCGTTTTTGCCATTCCCGGAGAGGCCGGTCGCCATCATGATCCCGCCTCCAACGTGCGAGACGTGGACATAACGGATGGTAATGTCGGTCACCTGACACTGCGAACAGACGTTAGAGCCGCTCGCCGTGTGCTGGTTCTTGGGCGTTAGCAGAATGCCGTAGCCGCTTTGGCCGAAGCCTGCCCAGGCATTCTCCATGAGATTCGAATCGATCAGTACGCGAGCCGCATTCTTCAGTTCCAGGTGATTCTTGACCACGAACGGACGACCGTTCTTTCCGCCGATGAAGTTCGCGTTGCCCTTCATCCACTGCCACGGCTTCCAGAAGTGATTGCCGATGATTTGAATGTCGGCGGGCGTCGCGGTAGCCGGTCCGCCGCCGAACATGATGGCCTCGCTCGAAGCTTCCAGGAAGTTGTCCTGAATTTTGTAAGGACCATCCTGGGTCTCGCTGGTGCCTCCGTTAAGCGCATGAGCGTCGGTACACGTTCCGGTGATTGCGATGCAATGGAAATCGTTTAAATACGAATCGACCACGGCTATGTTGGTGCCGTGATTCAGGTCCACACCGGTGCTGGTTTCATCCTGGAGCGTGCCATGCAACCAGGAGCGATCCACCACCACGTGATCGAAAGTCCCCAGACCCGAAATTAGTTCCCCGCTCGCCGGGGTTCCGGCGGGACGAGTCACTTCCAAACCGATGAAGCGGTAAAACCCGGCGCCGGGGGCGAGTTGGAACGGACCGTTGCCCATGATTGGATTCTGTACTTTTGCCATCACGTTGGCTGGATTGGAACAGGCATACTGCGGGCGCCCCGCCAGAGAAGCGACCCCTGCATAACACGGTGTAGCGCGCTGCCCTTCGGCCGGCAGAGCGCTGTCCGGCGAACTGGTTCGGATGACGATCCAATGGTTAATGTCGCAGTTCTTGGCCGCCAGAATGAACTTACCGGAAAAAGTTGCGCCCGCTTGCAGCTGGATGGTTTCGCCGCACTGAGCATTGTTCAAGGCAGCTTGCAGATCGCCGCCAGCATTGACGCTAATGACGGATCCGGGAGCGGGCGTGTCGGCCATCGCGCTGGGAACTGTCTGTCTCGGGAGTTCAGCGGGACCATCGAAATCACCCGGCGGAGTCACGGTCACGCTGGAATTGCCAGTCGCAGTATGGTTTGCGGCATCCGAAAGCATGACCGTAAAGGTGAAACTACCGGTTGTGGCGGGTGTGCCTCCAAAGTCGCCGCTCGCGCTCAGTGAGGTTCCGGGAGGAGCCGTGCCTGCGGAAATGCTCCAAGTGTAAGGCAGGGTTCCGCCGGTGGCGGCGAAGGCAGCGCTATAAGGGCTCCCCTGCGCACCCTGGGGAAGATTCCCGGTTGTGATTTGAAGGGTTTGGTTATTGAGCGGGTTAACGGTTACCGAAGCGTTGGCTGATTTGGTTGAGTCCGCACCGCTGGTGGCGGTGATGGTCGCGTTCGTTTGCGAGCTTACGCTCGGGGCGGTGTAAAGACCGGTGGCATCGACTGAGCCTGCCGTCGCCGACCAGGACACCGCGGTGTTGGAAGTACCGCCGATGGTGGCAGTGAACTGCTGATTCGAATTCGAGGACACGGTGGTAATCGCCGGCGACACGCCGATCTGGACCGTACCGGTGTCGGTTGTACCATTGACGCCAACGGCGAAGGTCTGGCTGCCCCGAGCGAGCGAGGTGGAGTCGCTCACACTGACCTCGAACGTGAAAATGCCCGACGTTGTCGGCTTTCCTGAGATCGTCCCCGTGGCTGGGTTCAGGCTGACGCCCGGGGGAAGGGCGCCGCTTTTCACCGAAAAATTGTAGGGAGAGCTTCCGCCACTCACTACCAGCGCCGCGTTGTAAGGTTTGTTGACCGAGCCTACGGGAAGTCTTCCGGAGAGGTACAGGCTGTTCAAATCGCTCTGGGTGCCGGCGGCGTGTGCAGGCATGCCACACGAGGTGGTGATCAGCGCGACCCCCAGCAGGACCAACATCAAGACGTTCAGGCGCCGTCCGAGCGCGTAGGGAAATCTGGAATGATTATCTAGAAGAGCATTTCCTGCTTCAAACATTGCGAGCCCTCGACCTTAATGAATTTGGGGGACCAGTCGAATGTCCTCACGCTGAATGTATCGGGACGGGGTAGGGGACTCACAGATGCCAGAAGTTCATCAGAAACGCGTTAGTACATGCGCGCGCGGCATGTACGGATTCGCGTTCGCCACTGGCCGCCGGTTTCCTGCCGCAAAGTAGATAAAACGGCGCGGGGCGGGAGGTCTGGGCTGAGACAGCGGCGCGGCCATGAACCCGAGCCCTGTGAAAATCTGGACTAAAAGCAGAAAACCAAGATAACCAGCGATGTTACCGACGGGGTTCTCCCAGCAAGGCTGCGCGCAGCCGATCGTAGGCTCGGTTCCCGAGCGCGCGCTGCACGCTGCGACGGACCTGATGTTGAAGACGCTTTTTCCACAACCCGCGGCCATGGCAAGTGGAGCGAAACTCCTCGATGGTGAGATCACGCAGTATGGCTATGCGGCCCAGTTCGTAGGGAGAGGTGGCGGGAGAGTTCGCATAGAACTGGCTGTTGGCAACAGTTGCGAATCCCGCCTGGCGCGCCATCTGCAGCGTGCGCTGGTCGTAGCGTCCTCCGGGACAGGAGAAGTGTTCGATGGGATGTCCTATGATGGCTTCAATCTGGAGTTTCGCATCCACGACTTCGCGCTTCAGTTCCGGCTCCGTGAGATCGGGGAGATAAGGGTGCGTCATCGAATGGCAGCCGATCTGGAAACCTTGCGTGTCGAGATCGCGCACCTGGCTGGCATTGAGATGGCCGGGTGTGCCCAGGAATCCAGCGGTGAGGTAAAAAGTGGCGTTGAAGCCGAACTCGCGGAGCACGGGCGCAGCGGCGATCAGGTCGGTCTCGCATCCATCGTCGAACGTGATACAGACGCCCGGCTCTGTAGGATAGCGAAGAGCTTCGCTCACGTTCAGCCCCCGCCGACCGGATTGTTTGATCCATGCCATCTGGACGCGGAAGGTTTCGAGCGGGAGAATGTAACGGACATAGCCGGGCTCCGATTGGCAAAGAGGGCGTCCCGGCAGTTCGATTTCGTGATACATGAGGAAAACGCAGGCTTTTCCCGTCATCATCACTAAAAGATCCTTCGCAGCTGGGCCTTCACCGACTCCGGAACACGGATTCCAGCGCGGTCGAGCATTTGCTTGCCCTGTTTCATCAATTGCCGCATGCGGTAGGAAGCGGCGTGCGCATTTGCGAACTGAGACAGCAATTCCTTGTCCAGAATGCCGGAAGAAGGCAGCATCAGTTCTCCCTTCACCCCGGTGTAGGCGCCCTTGGCCAGCGCGGTCAGGATCCCTTGGGCATTCGTTAATGCGGAGGTTGGGGCGGAGATTGGTGCGGAAGTTGGGTCTGAATCGAGTTGCACGAATATTCCGCGGAACTGTTTCTTCCAGTGCAGATCCTGGCCGTAGAAGGCGTGCATTTCTGGTTTGCGTTCGCGCAGCTGCTGGAGCAGAGTGAAAGTCTCCGGCCGCGGAGCGTAGCGTCCATCGTATTTTGAATTCCAGGTTTCGATTCCCTGGGGAAGAGTGTCGAATTTCTCGATCCATTCGAAGAAATCGGTCTTTGGATGCGCGATGACGGAAACCGCTCCTTGTTTTTCGATGTGACGAATGACTGTTTCGGGATCCTGGCTTTCTACCCGCTGCATTGCGCCATAGCCGAGGATGTGCATCCTTTGCTCGCAGCTATATTCCAAGCCGGCGACAAAAAGAAACTTGTCATCCGACAAGGCCTGGCATTCGTCAATGTACTGGCGGAGTCGGTCGGGAGCAAGATGCTCGGCGTGGTCGGTCATGCATAGGAAAGCGCAACCCTCGTCCAGGAAAACGCGGCGCAGTTCGGCGAGGGTGAATTCTCCATCGGAGTAGGTACTGTGAACGTGCATGGCGCCTTTTAGCATGCGCTCCTTACTTAGAAAACCTCGGGCCATTGTTGTGCACCGTGGTAGACGGCAAGGACCACGATGCGATCATGATTGATGGTGTAGGCTGCGATAAAGGGCGTATTGGAAATGACCAGCTCACGAGTACCCGGGACCCGGCCCGATCTACCCGCCATGGGGAATGTGGCGAGCCGTTGAATGCCGCTGACGATCCGCGTTGTGATTCGGTCGGCAATGTCCTCGCTGTTCGAGAGAGCGATGGTATCGTGGGCCTGCTCCAGTTGCCGGGCCGCCTGCTCGGTCCATTCGATTGCCGGACCGGTCATCGGCTAGAGAATCGGTTCGATGATCGGTTCGACGATCGGCGAGCGCGCCCCGCTTGCTTGGTCCGCTTTACGACCTCCTCATGGCTTACGACACGGCCTTTCCGCATTTCTGCAAGCCCCTTGCGGACCAGCGCGTCCTGATAGGCGTGCAACTCGATATAGTTGGCGATCGCCTCGTTGATGAGATAGCTGCGCGAACGTTCCTGCGCAGCCGCCAGCGAATCGAGCGTGTCGATCTTTTCGGCCAGGGCGCGGAAGCTGATAGTTTTCTCAGTGGTGGTCATAATGCCAGAACGATAACATGTATTATTGCGTATTACAAGACGTGGTTCGCAAGCCGACGTCGACTGCAGAACGCTATCCGCGCTGCAGAACGCGCCGTGCGAAGTTCAGCCAATCCCCAAGTTCGGGAAGCGGGTCGTTCCAGAGAAACAGATCGTGAACTGTTCCCGGGACCGGCGTGAGAACCGACGCGAGAGTCTCGAATCGTCCAGGATAAGGAGCTGGATAACCCGGCGGCGGTCCTTTCCAGACCTCAATCAAATGACGAAAGTCGCCGAGAAACCATCGGCAGCGTACTCCGGTGCGGTAGTCCTGTACCGGCGGAACATCGCCGTGCTCGGCCATGTGGGCGAGTAGGGCAGGGAAGTCCACGCCGGCATAGCAGGCTAGCGGCAATGAATTCCAGAAGCGCCCATTCACCTCCATGAACATCGGGGGCTTGCCCGGTTGCCAGCGGAATTCCACCATGGCCACACCGTGCCAGTGCAGAGCTTCCAGGACTGCCAGCGCGGCGCGGCGAATCTCCGGTTCGGGTTGAATACTCACGCGCACCGCGCTGCCGGATCCCGTCGGATAAACATCGCGAATCCGCCGATGGGCAAACTCAGCGCGCAGTTTCCCATGGTCCATCAGAGCGAAGTAGCCGGTTCCTTCGCCTTCCACATATTGCTGGACCAGAACGCCAGAAGACCGCCGGCTGATGTCGCTGTATGCCGATTGAAACTCGGCGGGCGTGCTGGCGTAGCGTGGGCGGCCGCCGGTGCGCACGTTCCCCTGCTTGCCTAACTCCTCGGAGGCGCGAGGCTTGAGCACTACCGGATATTCGAGCGATTGAGCAGCGCGTTCGGCTTCATCGTCACTGTCGACCAAAATAGTGCGGGGCACGGCGATGCCCAGCGACTGAGCCAGCTCCGTGGTCTGCTGTTTGTCGAAGGCACGCAACACCAGTTCGTGGGAAGGCAATGCCATGCGTCCGCCCGCAGCGGAAATGCGGTCCCGGTGGAGGGAAAGAGCGAGCGTTGTCGCTTCCGTCATTGGTAGGACCAGGGTGCCGGGCTCTGTGGCAGCCAATTCCGCAATTCGGTTCACGAACGATTCCGCCTGCAACTGGGGCGAGGGATAACGGAACGTCGCACGGGCGAAGCGAGACCACCCGGCCTTATTCCATGAGGTCGAATCGCCTGCCAGCACCGTGTGCCCAGCAGCCGCCAGAGAGCGAACCGCCGCGACCGCCTGGTTCTGATTTCCGTCCAGGATCAGGACTCTCATAGCCTGACCGGAGCGGCACCCCGAGCACTGGGTTCCGTCGAGTTTTCCGACGTCAGCTTACTTAAGACTTCGGCAAACTGCGTCACGACGCGAGACCAGTCATACTGCGCGGCGAGTTGCACCGCGGCTTGCTCGATCCTCCGGCGGATGGCGGCGTCGCGGAGAAGCAAGAGAACGGCATCCGCGAACGAAGAGGCGTTATCGGCCAAAAGAAGATCGCGGCCGCTCTCGACCTCAAGCCCTTCCGCTCCAATGGAGGTCGAAACCAGGGCTTTGCCCATGGCCATGGCTTCGAAAATCTTGAGTCTGGTGCCGCCGCCAATCCGCAGCGGGACTATGACCACCGAGGCCTTTTCGAGATATTCCGTTACCGAGGGAACGGTGCCGGTTACCTGCACGGACTCGGAAGCCAGGCGCTGGACTTTAGGGAAAGGATTGCGCCCGACAATCTGGAAAATCGCCTCGGGGAATTCTCTGCGAATCGCAGGCCAGATCTCGGAACAGAAATAGTCCACTGCGTCAATGTTCGGTTCCCAATCCATGGATCCGGTGAATACTATCCGAGGCGGATGTGTGGAGGATGCAGGCGCGATGTTGAATTTCTGCGTATCCACCCCAGTCGGAACCACTGTGATCTGGCAGGCGGGATTCATTTGCAGCATTTGCCGGCGATCATGTTCAGAGACCGCGATGATGTGATGGAACCTTCCGAGCGTCGCGTGCTCGTAACCGGTCATTTTCGCCGATTCGACGGCGAATGCCACTTTTTTGACTGGGTTGGATTCCACTGCCGCCATGCGCTGCCAGAGCGCGCTTTCCACGTTGTGTTGAAACAGCACGCAGGGGATCGGCAACTGGGTGGGGAAGTTCAATGAGGCGGAAAGAAAGTCGCATACCGCCACGTCGAAGCGTCCGCTGGAAAGCCAGTCGGCGACGGTCGTACGGACTGCGGGATGGGTGAACTTGGAGACGGCATAGGGCGCCCGCATCGGGAGACGGCGCAGGTAGTCCAGTGCTTGCCGGATCGCGCTGGAGTCGGGCCCGGCTGTGTAGATGGTCTGAGAGCGGGGGATCTCCTTCGCTAGCGCGGCCTCATACTCCGCATCGCGCCGCCCTCCGTAATACGAGAGCAGCGTGACTTCATGGTTCTTCGCAAGGAAGCGGAGAAGGTTGTAGGAGCGGATTTTCCCTCCGGTATCGACGGGCAGAAGTTTGCCAGCCTTGACCCACAGCACTCTCACCGGGAGATCCCCAGCGCTTGCGGTGACCCCGCGGTCTTTTCTCTTAGCTCCCGATGCCTTCGGATGGAATTGGTTTTTGTGTGCAAATGCATTTCCGCAAACTCCGTTATCGATCTACTGGACGAAGGTGATCGCTCAGCCGGGCCATGACTTCCGCTTGCAGGTATGGGCCGCCCGCGATTAGACCCGAAATCAACGGATTCTTTCGATTGCACTTCAGAGCGGTGTTCTCCAGGGTCTGCACGAAACCGCCGGCGCTCAGCACCAGCGCCGCGCCGGCGGCCACGTCCCACTCATTTTTCGGAACCAGCGTGAAGGTCACATCGGCGCGGCCGGCTGCGACCAGTCCGAGTTTATAGGCAACCGATCCCATAGGACGAATCGTGAACTCCGTGGACTCGAACTGCTTCCACTCTCCGCGCTTGGTCTCGCTGCGGCTGGCGAGCACGAGCGCGCCGTGCAAGTTCCGGCGTTGGCTTGGTTGTGCGGGCTGGCCGTTGTAGGTTACGCCGGTATCGCGCGATCCCAGGATGAGTTCGCCGGTGGCCGGATTGCAAATTCCGCCAGCCACTGGGATCCCGTTATCCACCATGGCGATCGAAACACAGAATTCCGGGATGCCTTGTACGAACTCGCGCGTGCCGTCGAGTGGATCGACAACCCAGACGCGCGTTTTGTCCAGGCGAGTGAAGTCGTCAACTGTTTCTTCCGAGAGCCAGCCCTCACCCGCACGGAGAAGAGTCTTGCGCAGAACTTCGTCAACGGCGCGGTCGGCCTCGGTGACGGGATCGTGTCCGACTTTGTACTCGGTCGCAATGGCCCCAGCCGTGAAGCGGTTGAGCACGCCCCGCGCAGCGTCGAGGGCGGCGTGAATGCGTTCGAGAGTCTCTCGAGATGAGTATGAGGTCAATTCGTGCTCCGTTAGAAGTTCTCAGTTCCCAGTTCTCAGTAAAAACAAAACTGAATCCTATGCATTGGGAACCAAGAACTGGGAACTGCTTTTTCACGCCCACAGCATTCTGGCTCCGGTCATCAGCAAGACCGTGCATAGGATTCTTCGCAGCCAGAGGACAGGGACGCGTGTGCTCAGGTGCGAGCCGAGAATTCCGCCGGGGATCGAGCCGATCAGCAGGGCCCAGACCAGCGGAAAGTTGACATTTCCCGCCCGCCAGTGCAACAAGCTGGTGACGCCGGTCAGAATCACGGCGTGAGCAATATCGGTGCCGACCATGATTTTGGGCGGGAACGAATAAAACAAAAGAAGCATCATCATGATGATACTGCCCGACCCGACCGAAGTGATGCCGACCAGAAATCCGCCGACTAGTCCGATCACGCTCATGCCGGCAAACCCTTTCATGGTAGGGTTGCGATTGGCCAGATGTTCTTCAATCCGCCCCTGGAACAGAAGCAGCGTGGGAATCAGGACGAGCAGCAATCCTACTGCGGATTTGATGAAGTCGTTGACGCCATTGCCGTAGACGTGGCGCAGGTGCACGAGAAGAGTCACGCCGAGGTAAGAGCCGGGAATGCTGCCCACAGCCATCGCCAGCACAACTTTTCTGCGGACCGTGCCTTTCCACAAGTGCATGATGCTGGCGGGAATCTTGGTAAAAAAGTTGAACAGGGCGTCGCTACCCACCGCAGTGATGGCGGGAACGTGCAGGCCGAAGATGAGCATGGGCAGCAGCAATACGCCGCCACCCAAACCTGTCAACCCGATCAGCGTTCCTACGATGAAGCCGATCAGAATTTTGAGGAGCAAGAATTCCATGCCGTATTTTGTAGCTTTCAGTTCCGTCCGGTCGGCCTTTACGAACTGGAAAACGGCACCATGGTCCCGAGGCCGATCATGTCATAAAGTATATTTTACTAATCGACTTTATTGACATAATTATCCGTTGCCGTTGGCGCCGACGAAACCCTCCCGCTCGAGGTGCAGAATGATGGCCTGGGCCGCTTCCTCGGGGCTCAGCTTGGCGGTGTCGATCACGACTTCGGCGTCGGTGGGCGCTTCGTACGGATCCGAGATGCCGGTGAATTCTTTGACGATGCCGGCGCGAGCCTTGGCGTACAGGCCTTTGCGGTCGCGCTGTTCGCACACTTCGATCGAGGTGGCTGCGTGCACCAGAATGAATCCTCCGACGGGTTCAATGATCTGCCGAACCGCCTTGCGCGTCGCCTCATAAGGGGCGATTGGCGCGCATATCGCGATGCCGCCATTCTTCGTGATCTCCGAAGCAACATAGCCGATTCGGCGAATATTGATGTCTCGATGCTCCTTGGAGAAGCCCAGTTCGCTCGATAGATTCTTGCGCACCAGATCGCCATCGAGCAGCGTGACCGGCCGTCCGCCCATCTCCAGAAACTTGGTGATGAGTGCGTTGGCGATGGTGGACTTGCCCGATCCCGAAAGCCCGGTGAAGAAAATGGTCATACCCTGTTTGTGCCGTGGCGGATAGCTGCGGCGCAATTCCTGCACGACTTCCGGATAAGTGAACCACGGCGGAATGTCGCGGCCTTCGTTCAAGCGCTGGCGCAGTTCCGTGCCGGAGATGTCGAGCACCTTGGCTCCCTTCGGCACTTCATCGGCCGGAACGTAGCGGTCTTCGTTCTGCAGATACACCATCATCTGGAAGGGAACCATGGTGACGCCCATTTCCTTCTCATGTTTCTTGAACAGTTCCTGAGCGTCGTAAGGACCGTAGAAGTTCTTGCCGTCCGTGTCCTTTCCCGGACCGGCATGGTCGCGGCCGACGATGAAGTGCGTGCAGCCGTGGTTTTTTCGGATCAGGCCGTGCCACACCGCTTCGCGCGGTCCGCCCATGCGCATGGCGAGGGGCAGCATGGCGAGAGTGACGGTGCCGTGCGGGTATTTCGCGAGCAGCAACTGGTAGCAGCGGGTGCGGACGAAGTAATCCACGTCTCCCGGTTTGGTCATACCCACCGAAGGATGGATGAGCAGATTCGCCTCCACTTGCCTGGCGGCGCGCATGGTCAGTTCGACATGTGCGCGATGCATGGGATTGCGCGTCTGGAAGGCCACAACCGTGGTCCACCCCAGGCGGCCAAATTCAGCGCGCAAGTCGGAGGGAGTCAGGCGCAGCGAGCGGAAGTCATAGTGTGACGGTTCCTGGATCCCTTCAAGCTTGCCGCCCACGTACCACGGATTCGATTTGTTAATGGCATAGTCGGCGCCCGGATGCGCGGCGCTGGTCGAGCCGAAAACGGACTGAGCTTCGGCCTTGCGATCGGGCTGCCAGACATCCTCGACGTGCAGGACGGCGAGCATGACGCCTTCGGGATCGCGCAGGGCGATCTTGCTGCTGCCCGCCGTCAGTTTCTTCGCGAATTCCTCGCTGACGTCAAGCGTGATCGGCATGGGCCACAAGGTGCCGTTCGCGAGGCGCATGTTGTGGCAGACGCCCTCGTAATCGGCGCGGTTCATGAACGCGCGCAGGGGCGAAAAGCCGCCGCTCATCAGCAGTTCCAGATCGCAAAGCTGCCGGGCGGTCAGGTCCCATGAAGGCCAGTCTTTCGAGTGCGCTTTTAACTCGGCGGCGCGCGCGGCCGGCACTTGCAACTGGACAAGGTCTCCCCCGTGGGGGGCGATGAGGTGACTGGTCATTGCATTCAAAGCGGTAATCCTCCCGGATTTCTAAAAAATATATATGCTGAAATCAAATCAATTGAGGGGTCTCTTGTCTAAGGTCGTCCTATTTACCGCAGGTCGTCAAGCAACTTGGTGGGCGCGGAGGTAACCACCGGAACATGGCCGTAGCCGCCTCATTAAACCGGTACGCCGCGAATCGAATAGGCCTCATTTCAGTTGAACCGAGGGAAAGAGCCATCCATCTTCCAAAAATCACCCGAGCACTGCCTCTAAGTGATTGGAAACAATAGGTAACGCATATTTTACCTCATTCATTGCTTGAAGGGTGAGAATCTATCCACGCCAGCATGGAAATGGACAGTACCTTTCGAACGGGCGATTCTCGTGGTTCTCCCCTTCCTCGATCTCGTTTGCGTTGAAGAAACGATTTGACGCGGGGTCGATGAGTGTAATGGGGATTTTGCAACAACTGACTCCAGATACCCGTAGAATGTCACCGAATCACAATGCATCGCCAAAGTCTTTTCTCGAAGCTGCTTCTTGGATTTGCCGCCCTTGTTGTCGCCCTCCCAATTTTTTGGTTCGCGGGTGGCATTAGCTGGCTCGACACGAAGGTGTTTCCGCCCCGACGCCCGAAAGACATGCCACGGAATGCGGTGTGGATTGATGCGCCAGCGCTGCCAATCTCGTGGCACCACGGATGGTGGTTCGGCTGTGACCTCGCTGCTTCGGGTAAAGCCAATTATTGTCGATTGGTGATGGCGAGTGGCGAAGAAGTTTACGCCGGAGAATACCTGCCTTGCGAAAGCAAAGCTCCACTGCCGGTCACCACCGAGGAGTTGGCTGCTCCTCCTCGCAATGTCGAGAAGTGGATTGCGGACAAGCGTTTGAAGACGCTTGCTCCAGTTGGAGCCTTAAAGAATGGTGATCTTTTTCTTCCGGTGGATGTCCTCGATCGATGTGAACAATTCAAGCAGAGTGGGCATTAACTGTCGTAACCAGGCGTTAGCACTCAAAACCCCCTCCGGGGCCGGGTTGTGAGTGTAATGGGGATTTAACGCCAACCATCCTAATTTGAGGCGCTTCCAACTCCACGGCTTTCATTGACTTGCCCATTTTGCCCACGTAAGATTTGCCCCTGATGATTGGCCAGACCATCTCGCACTACCGCGTCGTCGAGAAACTGGGCGGCGGAGGGATGGGTGTGGTCTATAAGGCTGAGGATGTCAAACTCAGTCGCTTTGTGGCTCTCAAGTTCCTGCCTGACGATGTCGCCAAAGACCCGCAGGCTCTCAGCCGCTTTCAGCGTGAGGCCAAGGCAGCGTCTGCACTGAATCATCCGAACATCTGCACTATCTACGAAATTGACGACCAGCATGGGCAAGCCTTCATCGCCATGGAGTTTCTGGACGGGCTGACCCTGAAACATCGCATCGCGGGGCGTCCGATGGAAGCCGAGTTGATTCTGTCGCTGGCCATTGAGATTGCGGACGCACTGGATGCAGCGCACGCCGAAGGTATCGTCCACCGCGACATCAAGCCCGCCAACATCTTTGTCACCAAGCGCGGACACGCGAAGGTTCTGGACTTTGGTCTGGCGAAGGTCAGTCCTGCAGGCAGTTCTTCGAGCAAGATTGGGTCTCTTAACACGCAAACGGGTTCGGTGGACGCGGATCATCTCACCAGTCCCGGTTCTACGGTCGGCACCGTTGCCTATATGTCGCCGGAGCAGGCGCGGGCGAAAGAACTGGATGCGCGAACGGACTTGTTCTCGTTTGGAGCCGTCCTCTATGAAATGGCAACCGGGCAGTTACCTTTCCGTGGCGAGAGTTCTGCGGTCATCTTCAACGCGATTCTCGAACGCGACCCGCTTCCCGCCATCCGCCTGAACCCTGACCTTCCCCCCAAGCTGGAAGACATCATCAACAAGGCGCTGGAGAAAGACCGCGAGTTGCGCTATCAAGGTGCGGCGGAAATGCGGGCTGATTTGAAGCGGCTGAGACGGGAAACAGAATCGCGGCACGGCATACCTGCCAGTTCGGGGTCGGTGGCCGTCGCACAGGAAAGCGGCTCTCAGATTGCAGCCCAACCAGCGTTGCCTACATCCGGTTCCTCCCCTGCGCTTGCTCCATCTTCGTCGTCGAGCGCCGTGAAAGTGGCCGAGGTTCCCGTCGCGGGCAGGAAACTCTGGAAGGTTCTGGTTCCCGCCGCCGTGGTGCTTGTCGCTGCCGCAATCGCGGGAGCGTTTTACTTCGGTTCGCGTTCGGCGGTACCGACGGCGAAGGCTACCCCGCTCACGGAGAGGGACACGGTCGTCCTCACGGACTTCACCAACTCCACCGGCGACCCGGTCTTCGACGGCACCCTCAAGCAGGCCCTCGCCGTCGATCTTGAACAGTCTCCCTTCCTCAACATTCTTTCCGACCGCAAAATCGGCGCGACGTTGAAGCTAATGGGTCACGCGCCCACCGAGCACGTCACCGCCGACGTAGCCAAGGAACTCTGCCTGCGCACCGGCAGCAAAGCTGTCATCGGCGGCTCGATCTTCAACCTGGGCAGCCAGTATGTCGTCTCGCTGGATGCCGTCGTCTGCAATACCGGCGACAGTCTGGCCAAGGAGCAAGCTGAGGCGGCCAGCAAAGAGGGTGTGCTCAAGGCGTTGAGCACGGCGGCAACCAGCCTGCGCGGCAAGCTGGGCGAATCGCTCGCATCAGTGCAGAAGTTCGATGTGCCCGTGGAAGCGACCACGCCCTCGCTCGAAGCCCTGAAGGCTTACAGCATGGGCGTCACCACCGGACGGACCAAGGGCAACGCCGAAGCCATTCCGTTCATGAAGCGGGCCCTCGAACTCGACCCCAACTTCGCCATAGCCTACGCCGGTCTGGCCGTTAATTACTCGAATCTTGGACAAGCCAGTCTTGCCGCGGACTATGCGAAGAAGGCCTACGACCTGCGCGACCGGGTCAGCGAACGCGAGAAGTACCGCATCTCCGCCTTGTACTTTCAGGATGTCACCAGTGAAGTGGAGAAGGCCACGGAAGCCTACGAACTCTGGGCGAAAAGCTACCCGCGGGACCTGGTGCCTCACACGAATCTCGGTAGTCTCTACGGAAGTCTGGGCCAATACGAGAAAGCCATCGTGGAAACCGAAGCGTCGCGGCGGCTGGAACCCACCATCAACGCCTCTGCGAACCTGGCAGGCTTTTACATCAACGTCAATCGGCTCAAGGACGCCAGGCAGACGCTCCAGGAAGCACAGCAGAAAAACTTCGATGACCTGTTCATTCGATTCGATCGGTATTCTTTGGCATTTCTGTCCGGCGATACCGCTGAAATGGAGCGCCAAGTTGCATGGGCGGCGGGCCGCCCCGGCGACGAAGACCAGATGCTCAACGACCACGCCGACACTCAGGCCTACTACGGGCACCTGGAAAAAGCCCGCGATCTCGCCCGACGGGCTTCTGACTCCGCCGTGCGGTCAGATGCCAAAGAAACTGCCGCCCAGTGGCTGGCCTTTCAGGCGGTCCGCGAGGCTGAACTCGGCAACGTCGCTGCTGCCCGGCAAGGCACCGCCCGCGCCTTGGCGCTCGCTCCCGGGCGTGATGTCAAAGTCCTCTCCGCCTTGGCGCTGGCACGCACCGGCGAAACTGCTCAATCCAAAACCATCCTCGAAGCGCTCCAAAAATCCGAACTCACCAACACTTATCTAAAAGTGTACTGGTTTCCGGTGATCGAGGCCTCCATTGCGATGGCACAACAGGCGCCCGACCGGGCGGTTGTCGCGCTCGAACCCTCCCTTCCCTACGAACTCGGGGGGCCTCCTCCCGGAATCTCAATGTATCCCGCCTACATTCGTGGCCTGGCTTACCTGGCCCAGCGGAACGGTAACGCTGCGGCCCCCGAATTCCAGAAGTTTCTTGATCATCCTGGAATCGTGCAGAACTTCCTGATCGGCTCGCTCGCCCATCTCCAACTCGGTCGTGCGTATGTAATGGCAGGCGACCAGGCAAAAGCGAAGACTGCATACCAAGACTTCCTCACTCTCTGGAAAGATGCCGACCCCGACATCCCCATCCTAAAAGAAGCCAAGTCGGAGTACGCAAAGCTTCAGTAGCAGCGTGGCGATCTTCCAACCATGCCTGACCTGCTTGCACAAAAATTGTCAAATGACGCTATCAGGCGTGGCTGTTGAAAAACTCAGCGCTTGGACCGATCTTATGCAGGCTGAGGGAGTGCTACCGAGTTTTTTTCTCTTCTCTCTTCTAGGTGGCGAGAGCCTGTGGTGCTGTCGGTGGGCTTAGGAAGCGGACCAATCGCTTGATGTTCTGTGCCGCCGCTGCCATGAAGAACTGCTCGCGCACGAACTTCAGCCGTCGCAGGCGTAGACGGCGCAGTCCGATCTGATTCTTCAGTTCCGCGAACAGGGCTTCTACCTTCTTTCTTTGCCGCTGTGCCTTGGCAAACTCAGGAGTGTTCGCTAACTCCCGTGCGCGTTGTCGTGCTGGTTCGTGCTGATGGATGACCAGGCATCGGAAAGCCGCACTCGTGCATTGCGGTCGGAGCGGGCACGGGCCACACCGTTTGCGTGTTCCGATGTAGGTCCAGGCGTGATTGCGATGACTTTGGCCGCCGTAGTTTAGCGGCTGGCCCGCAGGGCAGATATAGCGATCGGGTTCCGGTTCGTAAGTGAAACGCTCGGGACCGAAGAATGGACTCCTCTTTCTGTGGATGCTGTCGCGGGTCCGCATATAGGGAGTGATGTTACGATCCGCCAACCACTGTAAGAACTCCCCATTCCCATAGGTCGTGTCGGCTGCCACCGATTCAGGCGCTCGTCCTTGCCACTCGGCGAAACGGGTTAGCATCTCTTGCGCGGCCACCGTCTCCTGACTCATGCGGGCTGCGGTTGCTTGCACGCCTACGATCACGCAGCTGTCATTGTCGACCAGATAGTTGTCGTAGTAACCGAGACGAGCGGGCGTGCCTCCTTTGGTGGCATAGGTGGAATCGGGATCGGTCGTCGATACCTGATCCTGCTCATGCACCGGCTCTTCCACCGGGTTCTGCTCTTCCACTTCCCGCAGATACTGGCGCACGGTGTGGTGCACATGGGCTGCCTCCGCCAACTGCTCTCGCGGAATGCGACTTTCTTTGGCGGCATTGGCTTCCACGAAGCTGCCATCCACCGATAGGTGCTGGCCCTGTACCAGTCCTGCATCCACACACTGCCGCACGATCTGCTCAAACAACTGCTCAAATAGCTTCGACTCCTCAAACCGCCCGTGCCGGTTCTTGGAGAACGTCGAGTGATGCGGGATCTCCTGATCGAACCCCAGCCCGGTAAACCAGCGCCAAGCCAGATGCATGCGCAGTTCCTCCACCAACTTGCGCTCGCTGGTGATGCCATACAGGTAGCCGATCAGCAAAATGCGCAGCAGTAGCTCGGGATCAATGGACGGGCGGCCCGTATCGCTGTAACTCTGTTTCAGCTTTTCCCGCACGAAGGCAAAGCTGATGTGCTTATCGATGAGCCGCAGCAGATGAGTCTCTGGAACTTGATCTTCCAGGCGGAAGTAGTAAAACAAGGATTCGGAACGATCGTGTTGCCCCATCATGATTAGCAAGCCTCCGAGAATGGTGATCCAGGAAAGCATGGCGAGGAAAGTTCTCCTTCTTCTACCACGCTTTCGCCGTCATCCAGCCTGCTAATCTCAGTGACTTTTTCAACACCCACAGGCGATTACACTCATTCACAACGCACGCACATGCCGGATTAAACGTATCTTTCGGGACTCCGCGGCCTCTGCAACCGCCCGTCAGGATCTTTACTGCTCACCCTGGTATTCCACCGAAACCAGTGCCTGCGGCGGTGGTTCGGGAGGCATCGGCTGCGGCAGTCCGGCAATCTCCGCGACATGAAATGCGCGATTGGTGCGATAGGCCCAGAGCAGTCCGGCCCCGTAGATCGCGCTCATTACCAGAATTTCCAGGGTCAACTGAATCAGATTGCGGGGATAGAAGGATCGGTTGACCAGCCAGAGCATTCCGACCAGCGGAAGCGTCAAGAGAGTGGGCAGGGTATAGGCCTCGCGCAGGAAGGTTGCGATGGGAACGCCGATCTGCTTTTTCATGTGGCGTGGCAGGAACGCAAGACAAGTAAAACTGAGCGGGATCGCAGTGCCCAGGGCATCGCCGACAATGCCGAGGGGCGGCACCAGCGCGATGCTGAGGATCAGGTTGGCGACACCCTCAATCACAGTGATGGCGGCAAGAGTCTGATGTTTCCCGAGACCGAACAAGATGCGTCCGGTAGCGGCCTGGGACAACATGAGCGCGAAAGGAACGATCATGATCACCAGCACCGGGTAGCTGTGCGGAACGTAACGCGCTCCCACCCATATACGGATGATGTGTTTGCCGAGAACGATCAGGATGGCGGTGATGGGAAAAATCAGGAACGCGCACGCGCGGTTGCCGGCAATATAAATCTTGCGCACGCGATCGAGATTGCCCGTGGCCTCGGACTGGCTCGACATGGGAACAAAAATCTGGGCGAGACTGGAGACGGTTTCCTGGGCGTAGTCGACGATGCGGGCGCCGATGTTGAACCAGGTAACGGCGACGGTGGACATCATGGTCCCGAGCACGAGTTCGTCGGTGCGGAAGCGCAGGCGCCCGGCGATCATCAAGAGGAAGGTGGTGCCGCCATAATTGGCCATCTGGCGGAAGGAAGCGCGATCCACATGCTTAAGACCCAGCGGCATGGGACACAAGCGAAATACGATGATGCCCCGGAGGATCGAGGACAGAATGGGCAAGGCAATCGTGATCAGGGCGACGGTGAGCAGGCCGTATCCGCGATTCAGGAAATAAACGATCAAAGCGGCGCGAGCGAGTGTGGCGCCGATGCTGGTCCAGTTCAGAATGTAGAAGCGCTGCAAACCTTCGAGCATGCCGCCGAAGACTCCCAGGGGAAAGCCGAGGCTGACCGAGGCTCCTACCATCAAGAGCAGCAGGCGCGTCTGCGCATGCATTCCGGCCGGAATCTTGAAAAAGCGTTCCACGGACGAACTCAGGAGGGCCGTCAACACCATACTTACCGCGCCAATGCCCGTGTAACTGAAGAGCGCGGTATTGACGAACTGCGCGAGCTTTTCCCGGTCGCCGGTGGCGGTGTACTTGGAGACATAGCGAACAATGGAGGAGCGGATGCCAAGATCGAACAGACCGTAGTATCCGGTTATGGAGAAAATCAGCACCCAGATTCCGAACGCCGCATCGCCCAAGCGATGCAGGATGAAGGGTGAGAGGAAAACGCCGACGATCACGTTGATCCCGAGCGCGGACCAGCTTGATCCGACGTTTTTCAGGATCTGCGCTTTTTCGTGCTTTCGCATCCGTTGCGATTCCGTTCTTGCGGTTGCTTCTTAAAAGGAAAGCCGATGCGAGCGCGTGCAGGCGCCGCCAACAATTGATGATGAGTTCAAATTCGCGGAACGCGGCGCACCAGCCTCATTCGGTCCCTTATTCCCGCTGCTTCCCAACGACAAAGCCCGCTGCGGCTGCCAAGGGAGGTTCCACTCTTCCGACTCCTTGCGTGACCAGCTCATAGCCTAACGGCGCCATGATGCTCCCCCACGCCGATTCGATCTCGGCCACCGACTCCGGCGGTAGCTTTTCCTTCCATCCTCCCGCTACCGCAGTGCGAATGAAGGGAATATCATCGCGCTTGTTCTTAGTCGACACCCAGTCCTTGCCCTGCGTCCTTTCCATTTTCCGCATGCGCTCGGCCGAACTGCTTTCGATCGCGGTCTGCAGCCGTTCGGGAGAGGCGTCAATCCCGAAAAACTCCGCGATCCGGGTTAATTCCTGCTCCGGACGCACCTGCATGTCCTCGTATCGAAGAAGCAGAAATCCTGGCCGCGCGGCGCGGGCGAATGCCCAACTGGCCACATTCTCCGCCCATGTGCCCCAGTCCGCTGAGAGCAAACGTCCCGCTACGAAATCCTCGATGTAACGCTGCAACGGATAGCTGTCGTCAAAGTGCCGGTACTTGCGTGAGAAATCGTAATAGGAAAGCGCGACGTCCCGCGGATCGCGCACGATGTAGATCACTCGTGGATAGCGTGGATCGAAATACGAATGGCTCTTGATGATCCGCGGCCGGGCCACTCGCTTGAGATAGCGGCTGGACTGAGCCTCGCAATCCGGAATCAGGCGCTCGATGTTGTCAAAAGTAACCGGCTGCCCGGAATGAATCAGGTTCGCCACCAGGAAACGGGTCCAGGTGTTGCCTGAACGCGGATAAGAAACAATGAAGGTGTCGTCGGGATAAACCGCTAAATCCCTGCCGGCGATATCGATCCCGAGCAAATACTTGGTGACCCGTTTGACGCCGTAGATCATCGCAGCGGACCGCCCATTGCCGAGACGGGAAATGCGGACTCGACTGGCCCTGCCTGATCGCCGAAAGCCAGCTCGTATCCCAGAAATTGCATCAGCGATCCCCAGGCCGTCTCGATCGCTGCAACGGACGACTCCGGCATGTCGGACCGCCAATTTCCGGACTTGGCCGTCCGCACAAATGGGAGATCCTGGCGGGTACCCTTGGTGAGGCCGCAATCATCCGCCTGCACCTGTTCAAGTCTCCGCATCTCTTTCGGGGAACTGTGTTCGATTGCCATCGAAAGCCGTTCCGGCGTGGCCTCCACGCCCAGGAAACCACCTATTCTCGACAGTTCGCGAGGCGTGTCCAGAAGCATGTCTTCATAGCGCAACAACAGAAATTTCGGATCGCCATTGCGCGCGGCCAGCCAACTCGCCACATTCTGTTTCCACGATCCATGCACATTGGTTTCGCCCGCGAGGAAACGCGGAAGAAAGCTCTCAAAGGGATGGTTGTCTTCGATTAATTTGCGCTTGCGATGATGGTGATACTGGGAAAGAGCAACATCTCGCGGGTCCCGGACAATGTAGATGACCTGTTTGTAGCGAGGATTGAAGGCGTCGTGGGTTCGGATGACGCGCGGCCGCGGCATCTTTTCGAAGTCCCGCTTGGACATCACTTCCGGCGCCGGAATCAGGCGATCGATGTTGCCCCAGTCCGGGTGCTGGCCGGGATAGAGAAAGTTGGCAATCAGAAAGCGTGCCCAGGTGTTGCCCGATTTCGGATAGGAAACGAGAAAGATATCGTCGGGAAGGATGGCGAGGTTGCGGCCTGGGCTGTGCAAACCGCAGGCGCGCTTTATGCCCTCCACCAGATACCGGATCACAGGGAAACCTCCGTCACAAATTGCCTGTTTCACGTTGCCAACGCAGATTGCGAGTGGCTCAGCCCCTTGCTGAAATGCTAACTTTTTCGCTACCCAGCCCCTAAAGGGGCATCCGAATTCAAAGCTTTTCCGGCATCGCTAAAGCGATGCCCTGATACGAAACCGCGCGTTTCGTAAACTGTCAAGCGGGCGCGCCGTTATGGCGCTGGGTCCAGAATGAATACAGGCGACTGGTCGCGTTCGGCGCCACCTTCAGCCCGAAGAGCACCAGACTCAACTTCGCCCGGCGCAAATACTGGTTTGCTTCGGAGAAACGTTCCCGGGCCCTTGGAAAATCCCTCGCGGATAAAAGGTTCTTTCCCTCCTCGAGCAAGTAGCGCGCGTGAATCTCGGCGGCCCGGCCTCGTACAAGTTCCCGCTGCGCCGGAGTTAGCGGCAGATTCTGGTCGGCTTTCTCGAGGATCATCCAGTACGCCTCCGCCATGCGGGCACGCGACAAGCCGAGCGACCCCGGCCGTCCATCGGCCAGTCGTGCCTGCACTTGCCGATTGTATCCGACCTTGCCCCCGTAAAACGCGGTGCGCAGCCACATGTTGTAGTCGTCGCAGCGGGTCAGGCTTTCGTCGAACCCTCCTGCTTTTAAGATCGCCGTCTTGCGCGCCACCACGGTCGAAACCGGGATCTGGCAGCGTTCTACCACCAGGGCCTCAAAGCCAGCTTCGCCGGCGGAAGGGCACCGGGTCATGAATTCAACATGCCGTGCCGGATCTCCAACCATCACGGCGTTGGCATACGCGAGACAGAGCGCCGGATCGGCATTGAATTGCTTCATCTGCGATTCCAGATGGTTGGGCAGCCAGGTGTCGTCGCTATCAAGGAAGGCAAGAAACTGGCCACGCGCTCTCGCAATTGCCGTATTTCTCGCGCCAGCCGCGCGTTTGTTGACCTGCTTGATGTACACGATGCGATCAGAATTCCGATCAAGATAGGGTTGCAGCACTCCTTCCAGTTCCGGAGTATCCGGCGAACCATCGTTGACCACGATGGCCTCAAAATCCTCGAAGGTCTGGGCAAATACCGAATCCAGACACGCGGCGATCAGATGCGCCGTGTTGTATGACGGGATGATGATGCTTACCCGGGGACTGGTTTTTGGCTGCTCGCTTGCCATAGTGGTTTAAGAAGCCGTCCTTCAAGAAATCGGTCGCTTACGAACTGTAAAAAACCAGTTCCTTTTCTCCGCTCACCACGTGGTTGGCCGCTTCCACCCCCATCAGGACGGAATGATCCATGTTGCCGATTTCGTAGCGCCACGCGCCGAAGCGTCCGCGGGAGTATATGCCTTGCTGCATCAATGCCGGCTGCAGAATGGCCAATCCCCGATCGCGATCGATGGTCGGAATCGGGTAGGAATATCTGATCAGGCGGTGGTAGCGCGAAACGATCAGCGAGCGATCGGACTCTTCCAGTATTTTCGAACGGATCAGACCGGCCAGCATCTGCTCATAAATGTGCTCGATATCCAACGTTTGCCCTATCGGCACCGACATCTCGCACATCAGCGAACTGTAGTGTTCGGTGTCGCCGTTGGGAACGTTATTGGGCGAGTAATGCGAGAAAAAAGTGGCCCGGTAACAGGGCATTTCTGGCTCCGCAAAATACACCCAGCATTTTCCGGTATCGATTTTCTTCTTCATTCCGATCCCCAAGACGAGCAGATCGTTATGTTCAAGCAACGACGCCGCGTCGCGCATTTTCGTGTCGGCGGACTTCATCATGCCAGTCAGCAAATCGAGGGGGGCGGTGGAGATCAGCACGTCGTAGCTGTCGCCGGTTCCGTCGGCAAAGGATACTCTGCGTTGCGCCGGGTCGACCTCGGCGAGTTGTTTACCGGTCCGCACCTTGTCAGGAAACTTTCGCGCCATGCGCCGGTAGATTTCCCCCGTGCCGCCGTGCAGCGGGAAGCGGAATTTATTGTTCGGGCCCCAGGCCACGTCATCTTTTTCGTAAAGCACGTTTTCGAGGAGCCTCTTGAAGTCCACTACCGACACGCGCTCCGCGATCCATCCCTTGGACATACGCTCCAGCGGCGTAGTCCAGACTTTGGAGTTGTAAGGGAACATAAAAGTCTCGGCGATGCCCTCGCCGAAAGTGCTCAGCGTCCACTCCCGGAAATTCGCCGCGTTGCCGTTGCGGCTGGCTGCAGCCTTGGCCGCGCCCATCAGGCAACTGACTTGCAGGTCCTTGGGCAAATAACGCAGGTTATTCTGAAACGGATACGGCACGCAGATGTCCTTCAAGTAGACCCAGCTCTCGCGTACACGTTCGTGGACTTCCTTCCCCAGCATGTCGTCGATCAACTTGTCGAAATAGGGATAGTGCGAAAAGATGACGTGGCCGCCCTCATCCCAAACAAATCCTTGGGGATCAAGATGCGAGGTGGAGTGGCCGCCGACGTGGTCGGACTTTTCGTAAAGCACCCAGTTGTCGTATCCGAGTTCGTGGAGACGGTAGGCCGCGCCCAGTCCGGTTGGCCCGCCTCCAATGATGACCACTTTCTGGTTAGACATGCGTTTTCCGGCCGCTACACGAGGCCTAAATGCCGTCTTGTTGCAAGGGAATTTACGACTCGTGACCGCTGCCTACATATTGACACAACTACACACTCGTCGCACCAAGCCGGAGGGGTACCTTAGTCACCAGCAGAGAAGCGCCAGTGTGATGCAATCCTGGAGGCCAGCTGTTGTTTCTTTCCTCGTCCCAGGCGCTTACCAAACATGCTTCATGGCGGCGGCAAACTTCTGAGCGGACAGGGTATTCAGCACGTCCTCTTTAGTGAGCCAGGCGCGCCGGGCCTGGGTGACGCCGTAACGAATTTTTGCCATGTGCGAGGTGTGGTGGGAATCGGTGTTGATGACGATTTTCACGCCCTGTTGTTTCGCCATCCGAAGATGGACGTCGCTCAGATCGAGCCGGTCGGGATAGGAATTCAGCTCCATCGCCACCTTATGTTTGGCGGCGGCTTTGAAGACGGCGTCGAGGTCGAACTGGTAGGCGTCGCGGCGCAGCAGCAGTCGTCCGGTAGGATGCCCGATCAGCGAGGTGTTGGGATTGCCGATCGCCTTCAGCAGCCGATCGGTCATGGTGGCGCGATCCTGATTGAACTGCGAGTGCACGCTGGCGATGACGATGTCCATCTGCTCAAGGACCGAGTCGGAGAGATCGAGCGAGCCATCGCCTAGAATGTCGACTTCAATCCCCGCGAAAATGCGGATGCCCCTCATCTTTTTTTCAGCTGCGCGAATCTTTTCAATATGCGCCAGCGCCCTTTCATCCGTGAGGCCGTTGGCGAAGGCGAGGTTTTTCGAGTGATCGGTGATGGCCATGTACTCGTAGCCGCGTTCCCGCGCCGCTTCGGCCATCTCTTCAATGGTGTTGCGGCCGTCGGTTTCGACCGTGTGCATGTGCACGTCCCCGCGGATGTCGGAGAGTTCAATTAGCGCGGGCAGGGTGTGGGCGGCGGCAGCCTCGATCTCTCCCAAATTTTCCCGCAGCTCGGGAGGAATGAAGTTGAGTTTGAGCTTCGCGTAGATTTCCTCTTCAGTTTTGCGCGCGACCGGCTTATTGTCTTCGATGTTTGCCAGGCTGTATTCGTTGAGCGTGAACCCCATCTTGAGCGCGCGCTGGCGCAAGGCTACGTTATGCGCCTTGGAGCCGGTGAAGTATTGCATCGCCGCCCCAAACGACTCGGGCGGCAACAGGCGCACATCCACCTGCATGCCATTGCGGTGGCGGAAGCTGACTTTATTCTCTCCTTGCGCAATGACGTCCATCAGGCCAGGGAAGCGCAGCAGATGTTCGATCAGCGCCTGCCGCGATTCTGCCTCAATGCAGCCTTTGCCCGTGACCAGGATGTCCAAGTCGCCGACGGTTTCGCGCCCGCGGCGCAGGGAACCGGCGGGCGTAACTTTCTCTATGCCCGGAATCGTCAACAGATGGTCCACCAGTTTTTCGGACAGAACTTCTGCAGTGTCCAACAGGAATCGTCCCGCAATGCGGCGATAATCCTCGATCGACTTGAGCAGCTTGAGTTCGTGCTTTTCGCCCATGCGCGGCAGTTCGCGGATCTTGCCTTCGCGCGCCAATTTCTCCACGCCCTCCAGGTCGCTGACCTGATAAGCGCTCCAGATCAAGGCAATTGTTTTCGGTCCTAACCCCTGAATCTTGAGCAGTTCGAGCATGGAAGGTCGGTATTTTTTTAGGAGCTCGGTGTGCGCTTCAATGCTGCCGTTCTTAAAGAGCTGCAGCAGATTGGCCTGCATGCCTTTGCCAATGCCCTGGATTTCGAGAAGTTTTTTCGGCTCGGGGATCAGGTCGGCCACCTGTTGCGGAAGCGCCTCAATGGCCTCGGCGGCGTTGCGATACGAGCGCACGCGAAACGAGTCCTGCCCGTCGATCTCCAGCAGATCGGCAGTCTCGTAGAGAAGTCCGGCGATGGCTTTGTTGTCCACGGAGGAATGTTGACGCAAAATCGTCGGTTTGGCTACGGCTTCACACCAGTTCAATCCGAAGGTCGCGCCCAATTGCCCGCGCAGCCCGGCACAAAGTCTGCAGGGTCACGGAGGCGTTGCCTGGATCAAGCAAACGATCCAGAGCCGCACGGCTTGTGTTCATGCGCCGCGCCATCTCTACCTTGTTAATTTTGGCTCGCTTCATCGCTTTTTGCACCTGCCAAGCGAGCGCCTCTTTGAGCGCGGTGGCACGGGCTTCCTGAAGGATGCCTTCCTCTTTCAAAAAATCATCCAGAGATGATCCAATACGCGGGTTTCTCTTCTTCATCCCGTAACCTCCGTCATCCGCCTTTTCGCCATCGCAAGATCCTCCGCCGGCGTCTGCCGCGTTTTCTTTATAAAGCCATGTAGCACCACTAGAGTGCCTTGGTGGAAGCACAGAATCAGCCGGGCAATCCGTCGGATCGGCAGCGTTGAGCGAACTTCCCATAGTCCGTTCTTCAAACCTCGCACCAGGGGCATCCCGATAAGCCAGCCGAACTGTACCCGCATCAAGTCCAATCCGATCACGCGACGATCTCCCCTGTCGAGGCTCCGCAGCCAGTCGAGGACAGGTTCATTGCCAGTTCAGTCTGGTAAAAGCGAACCGGCACCTCGGGCGCATGTTTGTCGATCATCCGGAAAGCTCTTTATATCAGTATGTATCAGAAATGGTACATTGTCCAGGGCGGCCGTTAGGTGCGAGCATGACGCAAAGGAGAGTGAGGGGACGCCGAAGGACACAATCAGCGCGGTCGTTGAGGCGCGCGCAGTTTGGTCCGGGGAACCGGCGCGAATAAAGGGAGTTCCGACTAAGGAACCTTGGTTACGTTGGCCGCTTGCGGCCCTTTCTGTCCCTGGACAATCTCAAACTCCACCTTGTCGCCCTCCTGCAGGCTTTTGTAGCCTTCGGTGGTGATGGAGCTGTAGTGGATGAATACATCCGGTCCATCGTCGCGGCCGAGGAAGCCGTATCCTTTAGCGTTGTTGAACCACTTGACCGTGCCTTTCAAACGTTCCACGTGCACCCCCTCGTTATTGCGGATTGCGCCCGAAAGAGCGCGATTCCATGGGGCCCGAGAAAAATGTGTAGGCATTGTGCGGCTCACTGGGGACGCTGTCAAGGCTTGGAATCACATATCCGTGTTTGCGCGGATTCGGAGCGTCGTGGACCGACGGGCTTGGCCAGTCCTTATGATCCGGCGGGAGACGCGACAAGCTGCATTTCTACAGGGAATTAGAGCATCTGGGCCAGCCATAAGATCCCGGCAATTGTCTTGGCGTCGCGGATGCGCCCATGAAGCGCCATTCGTTTCGCTTCCGACAATCCGAAGAATCTGACGGCAATCCTCTCGTCCGCTTCGGGCTGGGCTATGCCGGCACGGAGTCCACGGGCCAGGTAGATGGTCATGGTTTCGTCGAGAAAGCCAGGGCTGACATAAAAATGCAGAATTCTCTTCCACTGGCGAGCGGAGTAGCCGGTCTCTTCGAGCAACTCGCGCTTGGCGGCGGTGAGCGCCGTTTCGCCATCGTCGATGCGTCCGGCGGGTAGTTCCCACATCATCGAGCGTGCCGCGTAGCGATACTGGCGCTCGAGCAGGATGCGCGGCTCCGCTCCCTTGGCCGGCTTCGCCGGCTCTTCAACGGCCAGCACAACAATGGAACCCGAATGCCGTATGACATCGCGGCGGGCGCGCACGCCCCCGGGTTCTTCTACTTCATCGGTTGTAACGCTGAACACCGGGCCCCGATAACTGACGCGGGAAGAGAGGACGCGGGCCTGCGCCGATTTGTTGCCTGAGGACTTCGTTGCTGCTGTTTTCGCCATGACAACAATATAAGGTCTCAGGTGGCAGGTGTCAGGTCGCGGGAAGGCAGCTCGCAGGAATGCAGGTATTAGGTCTTAGGTCGCAGGAAATTCAAAAGCAAGGAATTTCCTGCCATCTGTCACCTGTCACCTGCGACCTGTTATGCTGCGCCGGTGAGCCGAAGGCCTATCGCCGAAAAGCGGACGACCGCGAAGCCCACTATCGCCATCGTTGGAGCGGGCAGCCTGGCCAATTTTCTGGCGGTGGCGCTGCGCGACGCGGGTTTCAGGATTAGCGAGATTATCGCGCGCGATTCGCCGCAGTCGTTCCGACGCGCGCGCGCACTGGCCGCCAAGGTGGACGCGCAGGCGGTCACCGCACGTTCCGCCGCGCTGGATACCGCCTTGCTGTGGTTCTGCGTTCCGGATCGTGAGATTCGCCGCGCGGCTTCGTTTCTGGCCGATCATGTGCTTGGTCGCGCGCTCGTTGGCCAGAAAGTGATAGTCCGATTCGCACTGCACTCCAGCGGAACGTTCTCCAGCCGCGAGCTCGATGCGTTGCGCACTGCGGGCGCTGCAGTCGCGTCGGCGCATCCTCTGATGACGTTCGTTGCCGGAGCGCATCCTTCTCTGAAGGGCGTGCCTTTTGCCGTCGAAGGCGATCACGAGGCCACACGAGTTGCACGACGGATTGTCCGCGCGTTGGGCGGCAACAGTTTTACGTTGCCCGCATCGCGCAAGGCCGCCTACCACGCCTGGGCCACGCTGACCTCGCCGCTGCTGCTGGCGTTCCTGGTGACGCTGGAAGACGCGGCGCGTGCCGCCGGCCTCACACCTCAGGATGCGCGCAGCAAGAGTCTTCCGATCATCCGGCAGACTCTGGAAAACTATTCGCGTCTCGGCCCCGCGCGGTCGTTTAGCGGCCCGCTGGTTCGTGGAGACGCCGAGACAGTCGCGAAACACCTGGCCGCGCTGAAGAAGCAGCCGGGAGCGAGCGAAGTTTATATGGCACTGGCGCGGGCTGCCCTTCATGGATTGCCGGTGAAGAATTTGAAGGAACTAACTCGTTTGCTGCGGAACTGACGGAGCGTGGAGTCGTCCCGACTTTTGGCCTTCAGCCATCAGGGAGAGCATCGCCCTAATGCTGCCCCCGCCGGCTGCTGAACAAATGCCCCAGCTTCTCCTGCTTCGTCTTCAAGTATTCTTCCGTGTGCGATGTGGGCGCGACTTCACAGGGCACGCGCTCGGTCACCCGAATGCCGGCGCGTTCGAGCGCGGCGACTTTGTCGGGGTTATTCGAGAGCAGCCGCACCCGCTTTATATCCAATGCCTTCAGGATTTCGACGGGCATGACAAACTCGCGCTGGTCGGGCTTGAAGCCCAGGCGCTCGTTCGCTTCCACCGTGTCAAATCCGCTGTCTTGGAGCGCATAGGCCTGCAACTTCGCCATCAGCCCAATGCCGCGGCCCTCCTGCTGCTCATAGATAAGGACGCCGGCTCCGGCTTGGGCGATCATGGAGAGCGCCATCTCCAGTTGCTGGCGGCAATCGCAGCGCAGCGAGCCAAATACGTCGCCGGTCAAACACTGGGAGTGAATGCGCACCAGCGGCGAGCCGGAGTGCACCTCGCCCATCACCAGCGCCACCGCTTCTTCGGTCTTGGCGCCGTCGCCCGATGCCGTCGCTCTGGTCGCAAACCCGTGAATCAGGAAGTGCCCCCAGCGCGTCGGAAAGTCGGCCGACGCTACTTGTTTTACTTTTAAAGAACTCACGACCAAATTATAGTCTTTGCGTTGAAGCGCTCGCTGTTTCGAGGCTCGCCCCTGGATGTCTGATCCATTGACCCGCAGTTCTCAGCCTCCTATGGAAAATTGCGCCCGGGGGATAAGGCTGCAAGATCGCGCGCATAGGCGAAATCGAGCGCCGGCTGCTAAAATCAAAAAAACAAATCTCACCGCCGTTTGGGGCTATAGCTCAGCTGGGAGAGCGCATCGTTCGCAACGATGAGGTCGTCGGTTCGATCCCGACTAGCTCCACCAACGCCTTTCGGCGGAATATAGAACAGATCGACAGTGTTCCCCACACGGGCAATCGGCGTGTACGAGGAAAGCCAGGTGAATGCCCCCGACGAACCACTCGTGGCGCCAGCCCGTTCCATGCGAGTACTGGCGGCGATCCATCCGGTGGGGCGTTCATATGGTTGCAGAGCTTCGAAGGGCGGTAAATCCATGCGCGAGAGGTCCGCGCTAGTCCAAAGCGCAAGACTGATGTGACGGACTCCGCGCTCGCGCAACACGCGCGAGAGTTGCCAAATATCCTGTCCGCAGTCCAGATCGCAGCCCAGGGTCAAAACTTCTTCCGGATGCTTGCCCACTAATTCATTGAAGTAAGCGAAATGATCTCCGTGAGCGCTGGCGATGGAACCTGCCTGCCAGATCAGCAGAATCAAAGTAACTGCCAGACCGAACTGCCGGCCCCTCACGCGAATTTGCGCAAGCCGTATCACACCGTAAGCAGCCATCGGAGCAAGCAGCGGGTATAGCGCGAGCACGTGGCGTGTTCCGAGGTTGATCTTCGCCGGCATGGTCACGGCCAGGATTGCCAGGGCCGAGGCTACCGGGGCCAGCATCTTCCAACGGCCCGCCGCCCGCGATTTCCCCGCCCAGAGAGTTCCCAGCCCGGTCAAGAGCAGGAAAGGAATGGGAGTCTTTACTGCCAGGCACACCACGAAGAAATACCACCATCCTCCATTCCGAACCTGTCCAAACAGGTACGAATGGCGTCCGAGGGCATTCGTTCTGAAAGCATCGGCGATGCCTTTTAGCAACGGTGCCGCTGGCACCAAAGGGTTCATACCGATAATCGCTGTGGCGGCACGCTCCACAGGGCCGGGCAACTTTCCCAAACGCGCCAAGTCCTGAGAGGGATGGAATACGCTATTCAAAGGTTGCAAGGAGAAACGATATCCAGCCCAGATGACGAGAGCGGCTAATACCATTGCTGCAGTGACCAGTCCCAGTCGCGGAATCGCCGAATGCGCAGCCCGTTCGCTTCGTCGCTCCAAAACAAATCTGCACGTGAGGATGGCAACGAAGCAAGCGGGCAGAAACAACAATGCCGTGAACTTGGACAGTACCGCCAAGCCGACGGTAATCCCCAGCCAAGCGCTGTGTTTAGGATTCGGGTGCTCGATCCATTCGGTGAAGGCATACAATGCGGCTACAAGTAGAACGCTGGCCGGTAAGTCGGTATAGGCAGTCCCTGTGAATGCCAAGATAGAGGGAATAGTAATGAGCATGAAAACCGCTAAAACCCCAGAGTTTTCTCCGAACAGGCTGCGAGCCCAAAGAAAAACGACCGCGACACCCGCCATAAAAAATGGCAGTTCGCCTAGTCTGGCTAAGTTGAGGTTGCGCTGATATTGGCCATCAGTCTGAAGAATTTGATTTCCGGCGGTGAAAATGTCATACGAATATCCGGTATCGTCATGAACTATGGGGGCTTCGGGCAGCCGCACTCCAGCGAGGTAAGGGCCGAGCGCCACGGCTACGCGTGCGAGCGGCGGATGTAGCGGCTCCAGTGTATAGGTGCCGTCTACCAGCCATTCCATGCCGCAAGCAATATGGGCCGGATCATCGAAGGATTGGGGGTAGCGTCTATAGCCCGCAACAATAAGGATGATCCCGACAGCGCATAGAGTAGCAGTAAGTAAGAGAGCAGCTTTGAGGGGAAGTTGCCATCGCCCAGCTTTCTCATTTAGAAGCGTTTTCTTAGCGGCGAGCGTCAGGGTTGGTGTGGGCAGCGGATTGGCAACCATACAGACCCCCAGTATTTCCGTCACCGAGTGTTGTTGAACTGTTGAACCCCAACAAACGATGGCCACCTTGGTTCGGGTTCCCTTGGTTTTTTGAGCGTGCCTTTCCCATTCCGATGGTGAGACCTTCTTCTGCCTATAACGATCCTGTCTCGAACTAAACCCCGGGCTTCTTTAGAGTGCGGATCTTGGCGATTTCCAGCGCCTGGCGCTCGGGGGGGAGGGCAAATCTGAGCGCTCCTAGTACTCTAGCCTCTTCGCAGTTCTTTACAATTCCCTACGCAGACTAAGCCAATAACAGTAAGCCAGGAAGCTACTACTTATGGGTAGTTCTACAGGCTCATAAGTCGCCACTTTGTCGTTCCACGAAAATCCGATAGCTTTTTGAGTTTTCGACTGAGTCGGGTACTTGGCGACTATCGCGGCCACTTTTGCGAACGCCTGATTGGACAGCAACGGACCGCTGGGAAGATCAGCGGTAAACCTGCACTTGCCAGCCGGACGATTACGACCATTAGCACACAAGAGCTGGCCAGCAATTCTCCGTTGGTGAAGTCGCCCGGCGTCTATATCGGTTAGAATGCGTGCGACATGCCGGGGATCTCCGTCATGGAGCGCTGCTATGGCAATTCGTCTTGAACACGCCAACGTCTCAGTTCGCGATATCAACGGGATGATCCGTTTCCTGCAGACCGCATTTCCGGAGTTTCGTGTGCGCGGTGAAGGGACTAGCAGGGACGGTACCCGCTGGCTCCATGTAGGCACGGACGACACCTACATTGCCTTAAGCGAATCCCGAGTTGAACCGGGCGGCTTCCGGCCCTACAGCGGCGTGCCTGGGGTAAACCATCTCGCCTACGTAGTGGACGACGTGGAAGCGCTGCGCCAGCGGCTGCACGCCGCGGGATACAAAGACTCCACACCGCCGAATGCGCATCCGCATCGCAAGCGCCAGTACTTTTATGACTCCGAGGGCAACGACTGGGAGTTTGTTCAGTATTTGTCCAGCGATCCGGCTGATCGCAACGATTACAAGCTGCCCGATCGATAACGATCCGCGATCGAAATTCGTCCTCACAACCCCTTCTACTTCAGCGGCGCGGATGGCGCTGTCGACGACGATACGCGAACGCTTTCCGCGTGCGTCGGGACCGCCGGCGCATTATAGCCGACCGCCTGTTCGGCGGGTGCCCCGAACAGTTCGGGATGCAAGTAGCGGCCTTGATCCTGCGGCGGCTTCTCTTCTTCCACCTGAATGCGGTGGGCATCGGCGTAGGCGTCATGGCGAATGCCTGTCACTTGCCACGAAACCTCCACGTTCGGCTTGCTGGTGCGGATCACGAACTGGTTGTGCCCAATCTTCCGGGCCACAATGGCCTGCGCGAATTGGCCTATCACCGTGAGCTGATAACGGAAGTCGCGGTTGAGGGCTTCAAAGTAGTCGGGCAAAATTACCGTCGCGATACCGCGCTGATTGGTGACGACGTCGCCGTTGTAGACATCCATCATGTCGGGCGATTCGACGAAGGAGTGGTAGAGATACTTGTTCGCGGGGTCGAGCGGATGGTCAATCTTGAATGAGCCGCTGCCTTTGCTGAGGCTGCCGGTGACCGTGAGGTTCCCGTTTACGGTCTGATTGCCGGTGAAGGCGTTGGCTCCCAGCGTGGCGAAGGGCGAACAGCTCACCGGACCCACCCCAACCATGGCCAGTCCTGAAGAACATGAAGCGCTCTGCAAACCTAGCACCACAGCGCCGCTGGTTCCGCCTCCGGTGATCCCGTTATTTCCGCTCACGCCAGTGATTGTGCCCGTGCCCGGAAATGTCTGGGCCGGAGAGAAATTGACCAACCCCGTGAAGTTGCCCGTGCCATGTACATCCAGTGAGTACGCAGGCGCGGTCGTACCGATGCCGACATTGACGTTGGCGACGCCGCTGTTCACGCCCTTGATGCTGCCCAATACAAGGGCGTCGCTGGTTGTCACCTCCGCATTGGATCCGATGGCCGTGGCATTGGTGAGGGTTCCCGTTCCGAACGCCGCTGCCGCCCCCACTGCGGTGAGATTGTTGCCCGTAACCTTCGAAGCGTCGGACGTTTGTCCGGCCGAAGAGCCTAGCGCCGAGTTGTATTTGCCCGTCGTGTTCGATTGGAGCGCCTGCATGCCGCTGCCGGTGTTGTTGGAGCCGGTGGTATTGGCTTGGAGTGCGTCAGTGCCGCTGGCAGTGTTTGAGCCGCCCGTCGTGTTGTTTTGGAGCGCTGCGAAGCCGCTGGCGGTGTTCGAGCTGCCGGTGGTGTTGGCTTGGAATGCAGCAAAGCCGCTGGCGGTGTTACAGCAGCCCGTCATAGTGGAATTCCCCGCGAAGCCGAGGAAGGCGTTCCCATTTGCGTAGGAGCCGAAGGCGAAGAGGTTGCTTCCAATCTGGAAACTGCTGCCCGACACCACCCCGGTCGCGGTCACGTTTCCGTTCACCGTCTGATTGCCCGTAAACGTGTTGGCCGCCGCCAGCAGCGGGACCTTGGTAGCGTCCACACTGAGGGTAGTCGTGCCGCCCAGCGTAACCAGGCCACCGCCGGTCAGGCCAGAGCCCGGCGCAATCGTCAACGACGGATTGGCCAGCATGGCGTTGGTAACCCCGCCTGGGGCGATACTCAATGTTCCAGTTCCGGTGATTGGACCTCCCGTTAGTCCCGCCCCGCTGCCGACGCTGGTTACTGTGTTTGGAAATGCCTGCCCCGCTCCGAAGGTGACCGCTCCGGTGAAGTGGCCGGTGCCATGCACATCCAGCGTGTAGAGAGGCGATGTTGTGCCGATCCCTACGTTGGTGCTGGCGGAGGCGTTATTCACACCGCTAATGCTGCCCAGCACCAGGGCGTTGCTCTGAGCTACTTCCGCGTTGGCGCCGATCGCCGCGGCATTCGTAAGGGTTCCCGCTGCGAACGCCGCATTGGCCCCCACGGCGGTGTTATTGTTCCCGGTGACTTTCGAAGCATCCGCCGTTTGTCCGGCAGAATAGCCAAGCGCTGCGTTGTTGCTGCCCGTGGTATTGGAGAACAGCGATTGGTAACCGCTGGCGGTGTTCGAGCCGCCGGTGGTGTTGGAGAAGAGCGACTGGTAGCCGCTGGCGGTGTTCGAACCGCTCGTGGTATTGGAGAAGAGCGCCTGGTATCCGCTGGCGGAGTTCGAGCTGCCCGCGGTGTTGGAGAGGAGCGCCTGGTAGCCGCCGGCAGTATTCGAGCCGCCGGTGGTGTTGTCTTGGAGTGCAGCGTAGCCGCTGGCAGTATTCGAGCCGCCGGTGGTGTTGTCTTGGAGCGCGGCGTAGCCGCTAGCCGTGTTCGCGCCGCCGGTAGTGTTGGCTTGAAGCGCCTGGCCGCCGCTGGCGGTGTTGCCACTGCCCGTGGTGTTCTCTTGGAGTGCTTGGACGCCGCCCGCGGTATTGTTGGAGCCGGTGGTGTTGTCTTGGAGCGCGGTCGCGCCGCTGGCAGTGTTGCCCGAGCCCGTGGTGTTGGATTGGAGCGCATCGAAGCCGGTGGCGGTGTTACAGCAGCTCGTCATCGCGGAGTTTCCCGCGAAGCCGAGGAAGGCGTTCGCATTCTTAAAGGAGCCGAAGGCGAAGAGGTTGCTCCCAATCTGGAAGCTGCTGCCCGAAACCACTCCGCTTGCGCTCAAGTTCCCGTTGACCGTCTGATTGCCCGTAAAAGTGTTGGCCGCGTTCAACTGCGGCACCTTGGTGCCGTCCAAGTTCAGAGTGACGCTGCCACTGCTCCCACCGCCGGTAAGATCCGTTCCCGCAATCACGCCCGTGATCGTGCCTTGGCCCACGGTAGCGCATACCCATGCGGCGCCGTTCCATAGCAGTCCCTGATTGGTCGCGCAGGTGTTGGTAAGCGATAGGTTGAGCGTGCCCCCGTTGCCGCCGCCGATAAGGCCGCTGCCGCTGGGCGTCTCCACCCCCACGATACCGCCGCCTCCTCCGCCGGCAAACACAATGTCCAACTCGGGTGGATGGCTGGCGCCGGTGTTTTCTTTGCTATCGAAGCTGGCGTTAATGGGACTATTGCCGACCAGCGCAATGCCATTGTTGGGTTGCGTCCCGTCCAGCCACGCCACCAGGGCGGTGGTGATGTCGATCAGGATGTAGTGGTTCGTCTCCGCAGACGTCAACGAAACGCTGGAAGCAATTGTGCTGCCGGGGGCAGGGGCGTTGTTCGCTGTAATCGTTCCCTCGGACCACGAGCCGCTGACATAGTCCACGTTAAAGCTGCCCGCCGTGGGCACGCCATTGACGTAGAGCTTCAGGGTTGCCTGGGCTATGTTGGCGCCGGTGTAGCCGGAGGGGATCGACGATAGATCGAATTGAATGTAAGTCGTTTGCGAGGCGCTCTGGACCTCAAGTAGGGGCTTGGAGCCATAGGTCGTGGCCGGATCCGCGGTGTTAGTGTAGGAATCGGCGCTCGGCGTAAGCTGCGCGTAGACGCCAGTCAACAAACAGAACGTGGAAAGCAACACTACCGCTAGCCGTGTCTTCAAGTTCTTCATGGCAACACTCCAGATTCCTCTTCGCGACAATCTCCGAATGCTTAAGTAGAAAGCCGGAAAGAGATTACTTTTTGGGGCAAATGGACAGAGGGGGAAGTGTCCAGAATGTGCTGAGAATTATGTTCGGTGATTGTTGTCCTGTCAATGTGCAAATAATTGCGGCCGGTGTTCCGGTTCACGGGACACGCAAAGTCCGGACACCGATGCGACGCGGAGAAAAGCGGCAACTGCAATTCACTACTTGATGCTTACTACTTGATGCTTACTGCGAAAGTTGATCCGTGCCGCTTTGCCGCTTCTTTGAGCACGTCGCGGAAAGGGCTTCACATCGGGCTTGCTTTCGGTGCGCCATGCTAGTGACACCAAACTAGTTTCAATCGGTTGCTGCAGAGTGGATGAAAGGAACGGGCGCATCGGGCACGATTTGGCGCGGACATGGCGAAAATATTGATGCACTGACAACTGACTCAATGAGCAAATGATTCAAGGAATTTAGTGCTGTATGGCGGAGGAACTCGCGGCCAGTTCGCGGAAGAGGCCGAGCAAAGCGGCTGCGGCTTTTTGGTCGGAGAGGTTCTCCAGCGCCACCGTGGCAGTGAAGTGCGGCGAGGTAGAGTTGAAGCGGACGCCGAGGAAATCCTTGTCGCGCCCGTTCGTCAGCGCGTTCACCACCGGGCTGAGTTCCACGGGCCAATCTTCCTTGGTAGTGAGAATGACGGGGCCGGGGCGATTAATGGTCCAGGCGCGAGTGCGGGTGGAATTCTTCGCGCCTGCGTGGCCGGACCAGCGATGACGGATGACGTCGAGATGGAAGCCTGGGGGGAATCCCATGTTGGCTTCGAAGGTGAGCGTTTCCTGCTGATGGCGCCAGCGGCTCAGAACCCATTGCACCGGGAGCGGGCGCGGCAAGAGGAGAATGGTGAGATGGGCGTTTTCAAACCAGCGGGAGGAAAGATGAAGCGTGGCTTTCAGCCGCGAGCTGCTGGCTTGCCAGCGCCGATCGACAACCTGGCCTTTTCCCAGGCATGCCGCCTCGACCCACCGCAGCACGTTGCCGGCGCGTTTCCGGTTATAGCGGACGAACCACGCGTACCAGAACAAGGAGAGCGCGAGCGCTACGACAACGTCGATGAGAATGAAACGCCCCACGGTCGCCTCTGGGGAGAAATCGTACTTCTTATAGATGCAACTACGCAAGGGGAGGAAGAGGAAAAAAGTGACTCGCACACGGTTGCGCTCACAGTCGAATTGTCGATGTCCACGATGACTGTGGGCTACGAGCTTCGAGCTTCGAGCAAGCAGTTGATCGTTAGCCCGCAGCTCGCGGCTCGTAGCTCACTCATCTTCAAGCACGAACCGCTGCGCCTCCGTCACACTCCCGCTACAATGGCGGCGTGCCGTTTCGCATCCGACAATTTGAGAAGGCCGATTTTGACACGCTGTGGAGAATCGACCAGGCTTGCTTCGATTCGCAATTGGCGTACTCGCGGCCGGAAATGGCGTTCTATATGCGCCGGCCGGGATCGTTTACTCTGGTGGCCGAAGCGGCGACGGGCATTCTCGGTTTCGTTGTGGCGGAGACCCGCCGCAAGACGGGGCACATTATCACCATCGACATAGTGGCGGAGGCGCGGCGCGCGGGGGTCGGATCGGCTTTGCTGCGGGCCGCGGAAGAGCAATTGCTGCGTGCAGGCGCGGTTGCGGTAGCGTTGGAGACGCCGGTAAATAATGAGGCTGCGATTCGCTTCTACAAGCGGCACGGATACTTTGTGGAAAAGGCGGTTGCCGGATACTATTCAAACCATCTCGACGCTTTGGTCATGACGAAAGAGTTGGCAAGGTTGCCGGTAGCCCCAATTCGCGGAGCATCGGATTTCCAGTAGAGACGCGGTGGGTGCCCCACTCATTCGCGTTTCTTGCGAATGAGTGGGTCTGTTGCGAGGGTGAAGAGGGAACTGATTGAATGAAGGTTGCGATTCAGGGCGAACTTGGTTCTTTCAGCCACGAGGCGGCCGAAGCGATGTGGCCGCGGGCGACGGTGGTGCCTTGCGCGCGTTCTCTGGAAGTGTTCGACCGGGTAAAACGGGGAACGGTGGACGGCGCGGTAATTCCGATCGAGAACTCGCTGGCCGGTTCCGTCGCGGAACATTTCGATCTTCTACTTAGCCGCGAAGTTCACATCGTCCGCGAGTTTCGGCTGCGCATCGTGCACAACCTGATCGCGCTGCCGGGCAATACGCTTGGAAATGTCCGGAGGGTGTTCTCGCATCCGGTAGCGCTCGATCAGTGCCGCGACCTGTTTGCGAAGAATCCGAAACTCGAGCCCATGCCGTTCTATGACACGGCGGGAAGCGTTAAGCACGTTGTCGCCGAGGGCCTGCGCGATGCTGCGGGCATTGCCAGTCGACGGGCCGCAGAAGTTTATAAGGGAAAGATTTTGAGAGCCGGGATTGAGGACGACAAGAAAAACTTCACCCGCTTCTTCCTGATCCGCCGGGGAAAGCCGCGGTCATCGCGCAATGCGGATAAGACTTCGCTCGCATTCAGCGTGAAGAACATCCCGGGAGCGTTATTCAAGGCGCTCAGCGTGTTTGCGCTGCGCGATATCAGCTTGAGCAAGATCGAGTCGCGGCCCATGCGCGGGCGTCCCTGGGAATATGTATTTTTTGTGGACCTGCTGCGCGGCGACGATGAAGACGCGCGCAATGCCCTGCGGCATTTAGGCGAGATCTCGGATCTGGTTAAGGTGCTGGGAATTTACCCGGAAGCGTGAAGTCAGAGAAAGGTCACGATACAGCTTCTCCGGCCTCGGTTCGCATCAGCGGCCTGATGGCGGAGGTAAAGATTTCAATCGGCGGCCAGCAGATCACGTCGATCATCACTGCAACGTCTGCTCGCGGGATGCAACTGAAAGCGGGGCAGACGGCCGCCGTTCTCATCAAAGCAACCGAAGAAATGATTCTGCGGGTGTGAGGTTAGACATCGCCTGAATCCCCCCTCCTGAAACAGCCTTGTTGGCGATCCAGCGCTATCAACTATTCATCACAACCTGCTGTGAGCGGGTGCACTGCGCTTTTACAGGCTCCGCGTAAACTGGAGAACAATTAGGAGGGCAATTATAAGGAATAGCGAATCCCCAACGGGGGGAGGTTACCGGAGTGGGACGGAGCGTCTTTTCGAGTCTTGCAAAAGGCTGAAAAAGGTCTAGAATTCAACAGCCTAGCACGAACGCTTGCATCTTTTTGACACTTTAGTTCATCAAAGGTTGAGCGGAACTCACTCAAGGGAAAATCATGAGCGATCTTATCTCTAATTCCAGTGCCATCGACCAGACGTCTTACGAAACCACCGAGCGATCGCTGCCAATTCTCCCGGTGCGCGACACGGTGCTGTTCCCCCATGCGGTACTGCCGCTGACCGTGGGCCGGGAAAGTTCGGTGCAACTGATCAACTCGCTCGGCGAAGATAAAACCATCGTGGTTGTGGCGCAGCGCGAAGCGCGCGTGGATGCCCCGCAGCCGACCGACCTATACGCCATCGGAACGCTGGCCGTGGTCCACAAAGTTGTGAAGATGCCGAACCAGAGCCTGTTCGTTTTTGCGGAGGGGCTGGAGCGGGTGCGTCTCGCCGATTTCGCGCAGCTATCGCCATTTATGCGCGCGCGCGTAACCACGATTCCGGAAATCATTCCCCCCAAGGATTCCGAGATTGAAGCATTGCAGCGCAATGTGCTGACGTTGTTCCAGCAGATCGTGGCCGGTTCGCCAACCCTCTCCGACGAGCTTTCGACGGTTGCGATGAACATTGAAGAACCAGGACGGCTGGTGGACTTCATCGCCTCGTCGCTCCCGTCGTTATCGACCTCCGACAAGCAGGAGACGCTGGAGACGATCGACGTCCGTGTGCGCCTCGAAAAAATTAATCAGCACCTGGCCAAGGAACTCGAAGTTCAGCAGCTGCGAAACAAGATCCAGTCGGAAGTGCAGGATCGCGTGCAACAGACGCAGCGCGAATACTACCTGCGCGAGCAGATGAAGGCGATCCAGAAGGAACTGGGCGAGCAGGATGAAGGGGCTCGCGACACCGAGGAGCTGAAGCAGAAGATCGAATCCGCCGGCATGCCGGACGAAGTGAAGAAAGAAGCGCTGAAAGAATTGGGACGCCTCGCGCGCATGTCGCCGATGGCGGCCGATTATTCGGTCACGCGCAACTATATCGAGTGGCTGGCCGTGCTGCCCTGGGCGAAGACTTCGGGCGGAGAAATCGAAATCCTGAAGGCGAAAGAGATTCTCGACGCGGACCACTACGACTTGCAGAAGGTGAAAGACCGCATTCTCGACTACCTTTCGGTGCGGCGCTTGAAGCCCAGCATGAAGGGGCCGATTCTGTGTTTCGTCGGACCTCCGGGCGTGGGCAAGACTTCACTGGGAAAATCCATCGCGCGGGCGCTGGGCCGCAAGTTCGTGCGTCTGTCGCTCGGCGGGGTGCACGACGAAGCCGAAATTCGCGGCCACCGCCGGACTTACATCGGAGCCCTGCCCGGACAGATCATCCAAGGCATACGCCGCGCGGAAACCAAAGACCCCGTCTTCATGCTCGACGAAATCGACAAGGTGGGACGCGACTTCCGCGGCGATCCGGCTTCTGCGCTGCTCGAAGCGCTGGATCCCGAGCAGAACGCGACTTTCCGCGACAACTATCTGGACGTGAGTTTCGATCTTTCGAAAGTCCTGTTCATTACCACCGCGAACATGCTCGATCCGATCGCCGAGCCCTTGCGCGACCGCATGGAGATCATCGAACTGCAGGGCTATACCGAGGAAGAGAAGGTTCACATTTCGTTCCAGTATCTGATCCCTCGGCAGATCGAAGAAAACGGAATCACGCCCGAGCAGATCGAATTTCCACCCGAGTCGGTCAGCTACATCATCCGGCACTACACGCGCGAGGCAGGCGTCCGCAACCTCGAACGCACCATCGGTACCATTTGCCGCAAACAGGCGCGCCGCTTGGCGGAAGGGAAGACCGACAAGCTGATCGTTACCAAGGAAATCGTGCAGGAATTTCTGGGCGGCATCAAGGTCCGCAGCGAGGGCGAAATTGCGGAGCGCACCAAGCGCGCAGGAGTGGTAGTGGGCCTGGCGTGGACGCCATCGGGCGGCGACGTGCTGTTTGTCGAAGCCAACCAGATGAAAGGCAAAGGCGGACTGACCATCACCGGCCAGATTCAGGACGTGATGCGCGAGTCCATGCAAGCCGGCTTAAGCTGGGTGCGTTCGAATGCCAAGCAGTTAGGCATCGACGAGGAATTTTTCGCCACTCATGACATCCACATTCACGTGCCCGCGGGAGCGATCCCGAAAGACGGTCCGTCGGCGGGCGTGACCATCGTTACCGCGCTCGTGTCGTTGCTGACCGGCAAGCAGGTTCGTCCGCTGACCGCGATGACGGGAGAGATCACGCTGAGCGGGAACGTGTTGCCGGTGGGCGGTATCAAGGAAAAAGTGCTGGCGGCCAAACGAGCCGGTGTGCACGACGTGATCCTGCCCGCAGAAAACAAAACCAATGTCGAAGAAGACCTGACGCCCGAGCAGTTGACGGGATTGACCACCCACTACGTGAAGACCATCGACGAGGTCCTGGAGTTCGCGCTGCCCAGTTCGCCGCGCGAGGAATTGCAGGATGCCGAGGAGCGCGAGAAGGTGCTTAGCACCTAGACAAATTTCCCTGTAGCGGCTCGCCGCGTCTCCCGCAGCGCCCCAAAAGTCAAGGTTGGTGGTGCTGAAGGCAGACCAGGGACAGCCCGGCGCCCGGCTCCGCAGTCTTTTGTTTCCTACGCGGCCCGCGCGGTCGCCGGACGATAGCCGCACTCGGCCGCTTGTTTCATTGCGTGCAATCCTTCTTCCTGGGTCAGCAATGGAGTTGTTTGAACGCTCTTGCAGCTCCCGCCAGCTGCGAATGCCATGCCGATTGCGGCGGCGCTTACAAGGTCCGGCATTTCCGTGATCGCTACAACGTCGTACTGCCCGAACGAGAGCCATCCACTTACTACTTTTCCGCCCAGCTTCTCGATGGCGGAACGAACGGCTTCGATGCGGTTCTGAGGGTGCGAAATTACTGCGTTCCAGCCCTCGGCGGAGTACGCTACCTGATGCATGAAGAGTGGCATAAAGCCTCCTTGATTTCTGTCGGCGGAATCATGCTCCAAGCGTATTGGTAAGTCAAGCCGGGGAGCCGACCGCCTCAGCGCTTGCCGGCAGCGGCGTGAACGGCTCTATTACTCGTCTCGCGGGCGGCGACGGCTAGTTCTTTTTCGATTGAGGCGAAGCGCCGGAAGATTTCATGGAGGCGCAGCGCCATGTTGCGGATAGTATCGGCTTGCGCTTGCACGGTGGCGGGCAGTCCGGGTTCGAGCGTCAGAAGTTCGGCATTGCCGAGCACGGTGGTGAGAGCGTTGTTAATGTTGGTGCGCATCTCGAGCATATAGCGCCCGAGAGTGGCGTCGGCTTGAGCGGCGGCGCAGGTTTTCTCGGCAGCGCGGGTGCGCGACTCGGCCTGGCAACGGCGTAGAATCTCGCGTCCGAGGAGGCCGGCAATTGCCGACCACAGCTCGGGTTCTCGACCCAACTCCAGAACCGCGCTGTCGAGGTTAGAGACGTTATAGAAATCGGGCGGGATTGGAATGAATCATGACGGCAGGCTTGCCGGCGGCGGCGAGCGACTGTTTCAGGGCTTTAATCTTAGTGCTGTTGTCTTTTTTATTCGTGTCTCCGTCTATGCTCTTGTCATTCTCGGTCAGGTGCCCTCGCTTTTCAAAGTAAGAGGCGTCGGCAATGGCAAGGTCGTAGTTACTGCCTTTGAGGTCGGGTGCGAAGGCTTCGTCGAGCACAATGAAATCCGGAGCACTGGAATGAGGAGCAGGATCCTGGGGCCAGTGATCTTTAATCTCACGCGAGAAGACGGGGTCGCGGGTAAGGATCAGGACAATCGGGCGATTTGCAGTCATCGTGGCTTTCTGGATGGCTAGCGGAGACGGGGGCGAACGCCGTCTCCGCCGGGAAACTACTTCTTCATTCCCTCGCCGGATCTGCCGGCGGCAGCGGCGGCCTTCACGGCCAGCGGAATCTGGTGGGTTTCGGTCTCGCGAGCGTCGTCGATCGCGGCTCTAAGGTCGACCAGCATGCGCAAGGGCTGCCCGGAGGAGTATTCGGCATGGAACATGACTTTCCAGGACTGGCAGATCATGCGCAGACGCGCCACCGGCTCCTCGGCGGAGAATTGCGCGCGCCGGCAATCTACGGTTGAGACGCCGCGGCGCTCGAGTTCGCGCAGACCATCCTGGATGGCATTGAGATCGTCGTGCATCAAGCGGAAAAAAATTCGCCGGATCATGAAGCTGAACCGGGCAAAGGCGACCATAGCCACGGGCTCGAAGTAGCGTCCCGCATTCTCCGTTTTGAGCTTGCGTCCTTGTTCGAGAGTGCAGCTGTAGAGCAGTTCGCTGAGGCGCTGGCAGCCGGCCGCCGACTGCATGATGATCTCGAGAGAATTCAACCACGCGGGAAGCTTCGGTTGTTGCGGGCCGAGAACCGGCTCGAGCACCTGAGCAACGTAATCGATGTCGACATCGGCGTCTTCCATGCCCGAAGGCGCGCACAGCGAAAAATACTGGACAAGCAGGAAATCGGTCTTGTCGCGGTCGCTGGCGGACTTCGCGGGTTTCCGCAGATGGTACAGCAGGAGCTGGCGCAGGATAGGTTCGCTGGCCAGGGGCGTGCTTTGCAGAAACTGGCGCAACTGATGCACCTGGATTTGGATGTCGACCTGGTGAAACCAGAGGGCGGCGTATTCGACGGACTCGGGCGAGGGTGAGAAGTCCCGATCGTCCTTGATGGGACAGGCGGGAACTTCGATCACAAATTCGCGCACCAGGGCAGAGTAGATGGGCTGCAGAGCGATAAGAGTGATTGCCTGCTCTTCGTAGGAAGGCGGCAATGAAGGCATAGAAGATTGGGTGGATGCAGTCATGATTTCACAATCCAGTTGGGAACATCTTTGAGGAAACGGGCGGCAACAACGGTCCTTTCCGGGTGATATTGAACGGCGACTATGGAGGCCTCGGCGTGCAGCCCGCCGTCTTTGCTTTCGATCACGACATGATCGGCAAATTCCAGCGGACGTTTGACCAGAAACAATACTTCGCGGGGCGTGCCGAATTCGATGACGGTATCTTGAATAAAGACGCTATCGCTTGCATCGGCGCCGGCATCGCCATTTCCCTTCGCGTCGCGATCGCCGTTGCCCGTCGCGCGGCTGAGCCGGACGGGAATCCGCACCGGAGTAGCTTCGGGAAAGAACCTGGCCAGGCGGCTTACGATGTCCTGTTCGAGAGCATGAGTAGTCGCTTGGTTGGGCACGGTGAGACCTCGATCCTAGCTGGAAGCAAATGAGTCTTGTCTCTTCCCGGGGGTTGAAGAGCTGCACAAGACACTCGTCCCGCTTTATTGGTGGTAAGTGGTGCACGAGTTACACCAAAGGCGTGAAGGTCATGCCCTTATGAGTAAGTGGAGTAAAGACGGCAGTTATCGGGGTGCTCTTCGGGAGTGAGCGGGGAGATTCTTCGGGCTCGAGGCGAGGGCGTCTCAGAGTGACACGCGCGTCTCAATTCTGCTAGGAGCCGCATCGGGGGATAGAATGTTGGTGAGGCCGAGCCGCGCTCGGCAGGGACGGACGAATGCGTCCGTCCCTGCATGAGCAAATTACTGCAGCGTCGACGATTGGGGAGGCTCTTCGCGCGCTCCTATGTGGTAGCGCTTTAGCTTGCGATAGAGGGTAGCCCGGCTGATGCCCAGCATTTTGCCGGCTAGAGCCTTGTCTCCGTGCACCTGGGAAAAGACGCGCTCGATGGTGGCGCGCTCGATGTCTTCGAGGTCGGTGGCACGGAGATCGGCACGGCCGGAAAATTCCTGCGAAGCGAGCGCGTCACTCTCGACTTCCGCGTGTGCGATCGTCGGCGGCAAATCGTTGACTTCGAGGATGCGCTGATCGCCGAGAGCGACAGCCCGCTCCAGGCAATTTTCCAGTTCGCGAACATTGCCAGGCCACTCATACTCCAGCAGAGCCTTCATGGCATTGCTGGAAAGCTGGACGCGGCGTCCGGGGGCGAGGCGTTCGAGGAAAAATGCCGCCAGGATGGGAATGTCGGAACGGCGTTCGCGCAAGGGCGGCAGAGATATAGTGACGACGTTGAGGCGGAAATAGAGATCCTTGCGAAAGGTCCCTTTCTTGTATTCGGCGTCGAGATCGCGGTTCGTAGCGGCCATGATGCGCACGTCCACTTTGACTTTTTGATTGCTGCCCACTGGACGGACTTCCTTTTCCTGAAGAAAGCGCAATATCTTGGCTTGCATTTCGAGGGGCAGTTCGCCGACTTCGTCGAGAAAAATCGTGCCAGTATCGGCCGATTGCAGCAGGCCCTGTTTGGAACGAAGAGCGCCGGTGAAGGCGCCTTTTTCGTAGCCGAACAATTCGCTTTCAATGAGGGTGGGGACGAGCGATCCGCAGTCCACCGCGACAAAGGGGCGGTTGGCCATGGCGCCGCGAAAGTGCAAGGCTCGGGCCACCAGTTCCTTGCCAGTCCCGCTTTCGCCGGAGATCAGGACGGGAGTGCGCGTGTCCTTCAGGCGGGAGATAAGGCGCAGAACGTTCTGAATGCCGGTGGAATTGCCGATGATGCCGTGGAGGGAAGTCTCGGTTTCGGAGCGTTCGCGAAGATAGAGATTTTCTTCGACGAGGCGGACCTTGTCGGCCATGCGCCGCAGAAAATGGCGCAAGTCGTCGAGCGGAGCGAAGGGCTTGGCAATGTAATCGTAAGCGCCGAGTTTCATTGCCTGCACCGCGGTTTCGACGGAGCCGTGGCCGGTCATGACCGCGACTTCGATGCGGGGATAAGTGCGCTTGGCCTGCTCCAGGAATTCGATTCCGGACATGCGCGGCATGACCATGTCGGTGAGCACCATGTGCACAGGCTGCTCCTCGAGCAGGGCGAGGGCGGCATCGCCGCTCTCCGCTTCCAGGCAGGCGAAGCCGAGCGATTCGCCGACGGTCATGCAAAGTCGGCGGATGGTTTGTTCGTCATCGACGATCAGCAGTCGGATGCGGAAGTCGTCTTTCGTCAAATTCTGCGTCTGTAATGTTTGAGTCATGAGGCGGCCCGTCCCAGGGTCTGCTCGACCACGGCAATGAATTCATGGACACGAAAAGGTTTTTCCACGCAAGGTGCACCGGTGCGGCGGAGCGTGGCAGCGGTTTCCTCGTTGGCGATATCGCCGGTAATGAAGACGAGGCGGGAGGCCAGTTCGGGACGATGATTGGCGATCCAGGCATAGACCTGGGCGCCATCGACGCCTCCGGGGGTGCGCATATCGGAGACGACGCCGTGAAACTCGCCGGTCTCAAGCAACCGCAGGGCTTCGGCACCGGATTCGGTGGGAACGACGGCGTATCCGTGGCCCTCGAGTACGGCGCGTACCAGAGCCATCACGGCGGGCTCATCTTCGATCAGAAGGACGGGCGCGAGAGCAGATCTATTTCCTGTCTTAGTTCCTGACTGGGTCATTTTGGACGTACTCCTGCAACGGCTCCAAAGGAGGCCGGCTCGGAAGCCACCGGAAGGCGAACGATAAAGGTCGCTCCTTCAGAGTCAATATTGTTGTGACAAACAATTTCGCCGCCATGTTCGCGGACAATGCCATAGCAGATGCTCAGGCCCAAACCAGTGCCCTTGCCCACGTCCTTGGTGGTAAAGAAAGGATCGAAAATGGGTCCGGGATCGGGGATGCCCGGGCCGTTATCGCGAAAAGAAATCTCGACGAAGGAGTTGGCGCGGGCGCTCATGATTTCAATGCGAGCGGCTCGCGCGGTTTCGCGGACAGCGTCGTAAGCGTTGTTCAGGATGTTGAGAAACACTTGCTGCAGCTGGTGCGAATCCCCGATGACCTGGGGCAGGGATTCGTCGAGGCGTTCGATCACCTGGATGCCATGACTGATGAAGTCGTAGGAACGCAAGTGCACGGTGCGTTGCAGGATGGAGTTGACCTGAACCGGCTGGCGCTGCGGCGGCATCTGGCGGGCAAAGCTGAGCAGGTTTTGCACGATCTGCTTGGTGCGCTGCGCTTCCTGCAGAATTACGCGCAGATCGCGGCGCGCGCTTTCCGGGAGTTCGGAGTTTTCCATCAAGAGGTCGGCGAATCCAAGGATGGCGGTGAGGGGATTGTTCACTTCGTGGGCGACGCCGGAGACCAACTGTCCGACCGCCGCCATTTTCTCGGCGTGCATGAGCTTGGAGCGCAGCATGGCCGAGTCGGTCACGTCGGTCATCACTACTACGATGCTGCTGACGCGGCCGTCTTCGCCATTGATCGGGCTGAGATTGGCGGAGAACTGGGAGCTGACGCCGTCGCCGCGAAGCAGGGGGAGATCGAAGTTATCGACCTGCTGGCCCCGCGCCACGGCGGCGAGCGCTTCGTGGAGGGCGGAGCGCCGCGTGGGGGCGCACAAGTCAGGCAAGGTATGGCCGAGAATCTGGTTTTGCTGAAAACCGAGACCGCCCCAGCGCCGGTTGGCATAACTGATCACGCCTTCCGTGTCCGTGACCAGAATCAGGCTCTGGGTATGACTGAGAATTTTGCTGGAGAAATCGCGCTCTTTCTGCAGCTCGGTTTGCGATTGGCGGAGGCCGGTAATGTCGAGCATCAGGCCGCGGTGTTGCAGAACGTTGCCGGCCGGATCGCGCACCCCGAAACAGTTGATGAGCACGTGGACGGGCGATCCATCTTTGCGGCGGAGGATTTCTTCGTGATTGCGCAGTCCGCCCTGGCGTTCGAGCAGTTCCAACAGTTCCTCCCGCCGCTGGGCGGAAAAATAGACCTCGGTGGGAATGTCGAGCTGAATGACTTCTTCGCGGCTGCTATAGCCGAGAATGCGAACCAGCGCGTCGTTGACTTCCACGAAGCGTCCCTGGGGCGTGGAGAAGAAAATCCCCTCCTGAATATTGTCGAACAGTTCGCGATAGCGGCGCTCGGCTTCGCGCCGGTCGGTGATGTCCTTGAGCACGTGCACGGTTTGCAACTGGGCGCTGCTGGCGGCGTGAATGCGCGAGGTGGAAATCAGATAGGTGCGCTCGAGCGCGGGATGCACATATTCATCGAGACCTTCCCCGCTGCGGCAGAAGGGACAGGAGTGTGGCGAAGCGCCGGCAGAAAGGGCTTCGAGCGCGCGCATGTTGACGCCAATCAGCTGATCGGGGGCGATGCCGACGAAATCGGCCAGAGAGCGATTGACCCGGAGAACATTGTGCTGCTCGTCGTGGACCACGATGAAGTCGCTGATGGCATCGAAGATTTCCAGCCAGTGGCGGTTGGCTTGCTGCATGCGTGTAAACAGGCAGGCATTCTCGAGCGCGATGCTGGCGTGGCCGGCGACGGCGCGTAGCAGGAGGCGATCCTCCGCGGAAGGTGGAGCGCCGCGGTCGGCGAAACAAAGCACGCCCACCATCTCTCCCGAGGATCCGGCCAGCCGGACCAGAGTGCAGTCGGTCCATCCGAGAGTGGAGGCGAGAGCGGTTCCCAGAATATCGCTTGCGGGGGCGAAGGCAATATCGGTGGGATATTTCGGCAGGGCCGCAGTGAGCGCCTGGCTGAAGCGGCGGAGCAATTGCTGATCGTCAACTTGAGAGGCGCCGGACATGAGCACGATATCCGTCTCCGCCGTCTGCACCCGGAGCGCAACCGAGCGGCCCCCGAGCAGAGCCGAGGAGCGCAATGCGAAGCTGCGCATGAAGTCGGGGAGGTGCAGGACGGTATTGAGTTCGAGCGCGATGGTGACCAGGGCTTCGGCGCGTCGGCGGTGCTCCTCGGATTGGTGCAGGTTCTGGGTAAGTTCGAGAGCGATGGCAACCTGCGCAGCCAGAGCGCGCGCGCGGCGAACGTCCTCGTCATTGATCGGCCCCGGCTCGATTCGATCGAGCACTCCGAACATCCCCAGCACATCGCCGTTCGAACCGAGCAGGGGGACGGCGAGGAGTTGGCGGATCTGGAATGCGGCAACGAAATCCAGATCCGCGCCGGGAGTTGTGGAAGCGTCTTCGCTGGTAAATACATTCTTCTGTTTCAGCGTGCGGGTAGCAACGCCATCGTGGAGCGGGATATCGACGGGACGTGCCACACCGTGTTCCACTCCCCATCGAACGTGGAAAGTAGCCTCTTCGAGCAAGCCGATGAAACAGCGCCGGAAGCCGAGGAAAGCGGCTGCTCGGACCACCGAGGTCTGCATGAACTCGTCGAGCTTTCCGGCGGAACCGAGTTCGAAGGAAATTTCGAGGATTTCGTGCAGTTCGTGGGCCTGGGCGCGAGCCATGCCATAGAGCTCGGCGTTGGCCATGGCGACCGCGCCAAAGCCGGCCAGGGCGGACACCAGAGTTTTGTCTTCCTGGGTAAATGTTTGGCCGCGACGGGGATAGACCAGAATCGCGCCGTGCGAGCGCGAGGTACGAAACGGCGCCGCGATGAGAACTCCGGGAGGCGAATCTTCCCCGAAGTGGGAGGCGCCGTCGATGCTCACCGTGATGCGCTCGCCGGCGGCGACGGCACGAGTCGCGATCTCCAGTGAAGAGCAGAGTTGATTCTGCTGGAAACGGGACCGGATGGAGAGCGCGAGTTTGGGGGACTCGGTCGACACCGCCTGCAACTGGAACAATTTCTCCTGCTGGACGAAGACGAGCACGGCGGTCGAATGCAGCAGCAGGCGGAGCCGGTCGGCGATGCTCTCCATCACGGCAGCGGTATCGGGCAAGCCGTGCAGCGCGGTGGCAACCTCGACGAGAATGCTGGCCCGGCGATGCTCTTCGCGGGAAAGCTGGTTCAAGCGCAGGGCTTCGAGTGCGGTGCCGAGTTGCGCCGACAAGATGGTGACCTTGGCGAGCGCATCATTGTCAAAGCCGACACCCGGCGCGCTCTTCAGAAAGGTAATGACGCCGACCACTTCTCCCGAAACCAGCAGCGGCGCGGCCAGGGCGGCGTGCGCCTGGCTTGAGGCTAACCAGGGATAACTAGTGGCGTCCAAGCGATTTACAAAAAATGGGCGACGCTTCTGCACCGCCTCCATGGCAATAGATGCATCGCCGACGCGCCTTCGGGTGCCGATAAAGGACTCAGCCTCGTCGCCTTCCGCGTCCGCCTCGGCTCCGACGAGCTCTCCATCCGAGGACCGACTCCAGTAGTAGGCGCCGCTGGCCTGGAAAAAAGCGCGAGTCAGGACGCAAAATGAGCGGATGAGCTGCCTGGGATCGCCGCTCTGAAAAGCGGCCCGGGAAAGCTCCAAGAGAAGCTTTTGGAAGGCCTCGTCAGACTGAGACACATCGGCGGGCCACGAATTTCCAGTATGAGTTGTCAGCGCACACCTGACCGCTTCGCTAAGCGGTTGAAAACAATTGAATTACATTTAGAACCTACGCCGGATTCTCAAATTGAGTCAAGGAAATACGAGGTGGCAGTGCCTAGTTGGGAAACGTCACCAAAGTGATACCTATGTCTCATTCTGGAAGAAGGAGGTCGGCTAATCGGGGGATGGGGTCAGCGGGCGATTTAAAGTCCTCGGCTTTTGACTTCGATCACCCGAGGGAACCGGTGATCCGATCACCCGATCACTTATCACCGAAGTAATGCGCCAAGGGAACTTTTGGTATGCGCGAGCATGGGAGTTGCACGACTATAGGGCAAAGGCAAAAGCGACGATGGAGAGGGAGGCGCCTTGTCTGTTCAAACCCTGAACCGCGCGCTCGCGGTGGGTCTGCTGCTGATTGGCGGATGGGCCGGGGCCAACGCTCCTCTTAGCTGGGGACAAGAAGAAATCACTCGGAAAGCCAAGAGCAAAGTGGCGCCGGCGTACCCAGAACTGGCCAAGCGCATGAAACTCACCGGCGTGGTGAGGCTCCAGCTCACGGTGGCGGCCAATGGGTCGATCAAGGACGCGAAGCTGCTGGGCGGAAATCCGGTGTTGGCGGGCGCTGCGCTGGATGCGGTCAAGAAGTGGCGTTACGCGGCTGCTCCGGCGGAATCGACGGGGATCGTGGTTTTCCGTTTTGATCCCACACAGTGAAAGGGCGCGGTGGACGGAAGCATGGCTGAGGGAGGTTGGCGATGAATATAGGAAAGAAGCTCTACCTAAGTTTCGGCGTCATTCTGGCGACGGTCCTGGTGCTGCTGGCGATCAACCTCTACGGGGTGCATCGCGAGCATGGGACCAAAGCGGCAGCGCAGCGTTCGATCGACATGACCGAGGCGACGGCGCTGGTGCGCTTCCAGATGATGCAGAACCGGCTGCACTTGCAGCACTACCTGCTCAGCGGGGACACCCGGGAAGTGGAGCAAATGACAGGCGGCGAACGCCAGTTGATTGAAGCCGTGCACCATGCGCAAGAGCTGGCGAATTCCACGTCCCAGCGCAACAGTCTGGGAAAAATGGAGGCGGTGGAGGAGGCTTGGGGCAATGAGTTTGCCAATCCACTGGTGGACAAGCGCCGGGCCGTGGACAACGGCAATGCGACGGTGGCGGAACTGCAGATTTTCTATCTGCAAAAGGACCCGAACTCCTGGATCTCGCGTTCGAGCGAGGTTCTCGACGAGGTGGACCGGGAGAACCGCGAACTGCTGGACGAGCGGCGCCACTCCGATGAACTGGCCGCCACGGGCACGGTGCTGGTGGCGGTGATCAGTTCGCTTTTCGCGCTTGCTCTGGGCATGTTCATTGCCTATCGGACCGCCAGCGGAATCACGGAGCCGCTGGGCCGGTTGATGGACGTGGCCGGCCAGATCGGCCAGTCTGGAGACCTGGAACACAATATCGACATTCACGGCAAGGACGAGATCGGGCAACTGGCCCGGACGTTCGACTCAATGGTGAAGTACCTGAAGGAAATGGCCGCGGTTTCAGAAGCCATCGCCGGCGGCAACCTGGCGGTCGAAGTCCGTCCGCGCTCCGCCAACGACACCCTGGCGAACGCATTCACGCGCATGGTGGAAGGTCTGCGCGGCCTGGTGCGCAACGTACGGGAGGCCGCGTCTCAGGTGGCCACCGCTTCCACTGAAGTGGCCACCGCCTCCGACGAGTCGGCTAGAAATAGCCTGCAGACTTCTTCGGCGATTGATGAAGTCACCAGCACCATGCACGAAATGAGCGTGAACGTGCAGAACATGGTGAAGAGCACGCAGACGCAAGCTACAAGCGTCAGCGAAACTTCGGCCTCCATCGACCAGATGGTGACATCGATCCAGCGGGTGGCGGACACATCCAAGGTCCTGCTCGATATTTCGAACCGTTCGCGGGAAGAGGTGCATAGCGGCATCGGCACCATGGAGAAGGCGACCGACGGCCTGAACCGGATCAACACCACGATCCGTTCCTCGGGCGAAATCATCGACGCGCTGGGCGGGCGGGCGGACGACATCGGCAAGATCGTCGAAGTGATCGACGATCTGGCGGAGCAGACCAATCTGCTGGCCTTGAATGCCGCCATCGAAGCGGCGCGGGCCGGCGAACACGGCTTGGGATTCGCGGTGGTGGCGGATGAAGTCCGCAAGCTGGCGGAGAAATCGGCGCAGTCGACGAAAGAAATTTCCGAGCTGATCGAAAGCATCCAGAAGGAAGCACGCAAAGCTGTCGATAACATGGAAAAGAGCACGACCATCGTGAACGAAGGACTGAATCTGGGGCAGGAACTGAACGGCGCGCTGCGAAAAATTTCGAACGTGGTCACCGAGGTGTACAAGTTCGCGCAGGAAATCGGGGCGGCCACCAACGAGCAGTCGAACGGCTCGGCGCAGATCGCGCGCGCCACCACGCGGTTGAACGAAATCACGCACGAGATCAACTCGGCGGTGGAAGAACAGGCGTCCGGCGCGCAGGCGGTGGTGCAGGCCATGGAGCGCATGCGCGAACTGGTGCAGTCGTCCACGTCGAGTTCCACCGAGCTGGCCGCTTCCTCCGATCAGATGTCGAAGATGTCGCGCGGTCTGCTGGAATCGATGGACCGGTTCGCGCTGCATTCCGACACGCGGATGAACGACAGGATGAACGACAGAACAAACGACAGAGCGAACGATAGAACAAACGACGGCGCGGCCGGAATTGGGACGTCAGTCCGGCGCGCGACGGCGGGATCGCGTTGAAGGAACTCCATTCATGAGCCGGGAAACACACGTTGTCGGCTTCCGGGTGGGCCGCGAGACTTATGGCGTGCCCATCAAGTCGCTGCATGAGATCGTCCGCGTGCCGGAGATCACCGCCGTTCCCGACGCACCCGATTATCTGGAAGGCGTCATCAATCTGCGCGGAAAGATTGTTTCGGTGGTGGATCTGCGGAAGCGGTTCGGGCAACCCGCCACCGCACTCGACCGGCGCAGCCGGATTCTGGTGGTCGAACACCGGGGGCGGCTCGCGGGCATGATTGTGGACGCGGCGTCGGAGGTCCTGAAAATTCCGGAGAGCGAAATCGAAGCCGCCCCCGCCATGATGCAGGAAGGCGGATTGGACTGTGTAACCGGCCTCGGCAAGTACCAGGGACGGCTGATCATTCTGCTGGACATCGACAAGATATTGGCGGCGCCCAAACCAGTTCACGAACCATCGTCAGACAAACGGGCGGAGATGCCGATAGCTAAAACAGTAGCGGGCGGGAAATAGCCAGAAGAACCGAAACCCCATGAACTCAACCGAACCACCCGTTCTCACCGACTCCGAGTTGAAGCTCCTGCAAGCGCTGGTGTATCAGGAGTGCGGCATGCATTTCGATGAACGGCGCACCCCCTTCCTGCAGGACCGCTTGCAGCGGCGGCTCAAGGAGTGCCAGCTGGATTCGTTCCACAGCTACTATCGCCTGCTCCTCAGCCAGCCGGGAAAACAGGAACTGTCGCTTCTGGTCGAAAACCTCACGGTCAATGAGACGAGCTTTTTCCGGAACAAGCCGCAACTGGACCTGTTTCAGCAGGACGTGATGAACGATCTGCTGCGGCGCAAGCAGGAGCGCCGCGATTACAGTGTGAGAATCTGGAGCGCGGGTTGTTCCACGGGACAGGAACCTTACACCATGGCCATTCAGGTAGCCGATGCGCTGTCGTATCACCACATGCGCAACCCGCGGCTGCTCGACGCGCCGGTCCCGAAGCCACTGGTGCCCGCGCCCTGGCGGGTGGAGATCCTGGCCAGCGACATCAACTATTCGGTCTTGCGCGCGGCCCAGGAGGGCTCCTACAGGGAGCACCAGATGGTGGGGGTCGACTATGGCTATCGTTTGCGCTACTTCGACAAAATCGGCGACCGCTACGCGGTAAAAAAGAATGTCAAAGAACTGGTGCATTTCGACTTTCACAATCTGAAGACCGAATACCTGCCTCAGCGCAATGACATCATCTTCTGCCGCAACGTGATGATGTATTTCGACGAAGCGGAACAGAAGCGGCTGGTGGAAAAGTTTTATCGTTGCCTGAATCCCCAGGGATACCTGTTTGTCGGCCATGCGGAGAGCCTGCTGACGCTGACCGAAAAATTTCAGATGGTGCATCGCAACAGCGGGACGGCCTACCAGCGAGTCGAGGTGGAAGTGTGACCGATTCCCCCGAAGACAGGATGACGGACCTTCGGCAGCTGTTTTTCGAGAGCGCGGGGGAACTGGTCCAAAAGCTGAACGACGAGGCGATGGGGCTGGAGAAAGCGCCGGGCGATGCGGAGACTGCGCGCAGCCTGCGCCGGACGGTACATACGCTGAAGGGCGACGCGGCGGCTTGCGGCTTCCGGGAGCTCAGCGAACTCGCCCATGAATTCGAGGATGTACTGACACTGGAGAACACGGCGGCGGCGGCCTTCGTTCCGGAGATCGCATTGCGGGCGGCCGACGTATTTGCGGCGCTGCTGGAGGCATATCGGAAAGGCACGAAGCTTCCAGCCATCCAGTCCTTCCGCGAGGACATGGCGCGCCTTGCGCACCCGGTGCCGGCTGGCCCGGCTGAAGCACGAGCAAGAAAGTCGAAAAAGAAAGCGGCCGCAACTGCCATCCGCTGGTCGGAGTATGAACTACTGGCGATCACCCGGGCGGTGGCGGAGGGTAAGCGCGTCCATCACGTGGTGGTGGAGGTGGACCCGCAGTGCGCCATGCCCATCGCCGGGCGGCAGATGATTCAGATAGCCCTCGCCGGACTGGGCGAGATCCTGGCCCTGTATCCAGCCGAAGGTAGCCCCGAGGCAATTACCTGTATTGAAGCGGCACTGGCGTCGGAGAAACCAGCGGAGCAGATCCGAGCGAAGTGCAGCATTCCAACGATTGCGCTGACCGTCCGCGTGACGCCCCTGCGAGCCCAAACGCTGGGCGCGCTCCAGCCGGTTTCGGCCGAGACCCAGCCAGCCGCGTCTCTAGCGGTCGATTCCGAACTTGGAAACGAACCCACGTCATCGGCGGTCGCTGAGGTCGACGCGTTCGCAACCGACGAGGCGGTGGCTGTACTCGCGGCGCCGGCCGGCCCTGAAAACCTGCTGCGCGTGGATGCGGAAAGGATCGACAGCGTACTCAATCTGGTCGGCGAACTGATCCTGGCGAAATCGATGTTGCAGCAGGCGCTTTTGGAATTTGGACAACGCTTCCCGAAAGATGCCTTGCAGGGGAAATTTGCCGACGCCATGGCCTTCCAGGGCCGGGTTTTGAATGACCTGCAGCGCTCGGTCATGAAGATTCGCATGGTACCCGTCGACCAGTTGTTCCGCCGCTTTCCGCGCATTGTGCGGGACGTGGCACGCCAGTGCGGGAAGGAGGTCCAACTGCTCATCCGTGGCGGGCAAACCGATCTCGACAAAACCATCCTGGATGCAATTGCCGAGCCGCTGACGCACCTCGTGCGCAACGCCATCGGCCATGGCATCGAAACGGCCGAAGAACGGGTGCGAGCCGGCAAGGGGCGGCAGGGAACGTTGCGGCTGGGGGCTTATCACCAGGGGAACCAGGTGGTCATCGAGATTTCAGACGACGGGGCGGGCATTGATTCCGAGAAGGTTCGGCAGCGCGCCCTGTCCCAGGGACTGCTGAACGCCGAGCAGGCAGCCCGCTTGAGCGAGGCCGAGACTCTGGATCTGATCCTGAAGCCGGGATTCTCGACCGCGGAAGAAATCACCGAACTCTCGGGCCGCGGGGTGGGATTGGACGTAGTGCAGAGCGTGTTGGGACGCCTGAAAGGGACGATCCAGATCGAAACCGTGCGGGGACGGGGTACCACCTTCCGTTTGCGCCTTCCCCTGACGCTGGCCATAATCCGGGCATTGATGTTCCGGGTGGAGCAGCGTCTCTACGCCCTGCCCCTGAACGCGGTGGCGGAGATCGCGCGCACGGTAGAGGTGAACATCCATCAGGTGGAGCACTACGACGTGCTGCAACTGCGCAACGACGTGTTGCCTCTGCTCCGCCTGGGATCGAAGCCCGCGAGCGGGCCGGAAACGGCGGGACGCAAGGTCTTCGTGCTGGTCATCCACAGCGGCGAGCGCAAGTTTGGTGTGGTCGTCGACGCGCTCGAAGGCGAAGACGAACTGGTCATCAAGGCCCTCGATGACCAGTCGATTACGACCGACCTGGTTAGCGGAGCCTCGATTCTGGGGGATGGGCGGGTCGTTCTCATCCTCAACATGATCGCCTTAATGGATCGTTTCACGCGCGGGCGTGCGGATACGGCCGGGCCGGGAATGGCGGGCCTGCTATCGAGCGTCGTATCCGCAGCGTCGCGTATCGAGAGTGTGGACATGCGGGCACGGGGCACGGCCGGGGGCCAGGCATGAGAAAACCGGTGCGGGTACTGGTAGTGGATGACTCGGCCCTGATGCGCAAACTGATTCCCCAGATCCTCGAACAGGATGACTCGATCGAGGTGGTGGGCACGGCGATTGACGGCTATTTTGCCTTGAAGAAGATCGAGGAGCTGTCGCCGGAGGTGGTGACGCTCGACCTCGAAATGCCCGGACTGAACGGGATCGACACGCTGAAAGAAATCATGCGGCGCTGGCGTCTGCCGGTGATTGTGGTCAGCTCGCACAGCACAGCCGGGGCGGCGATCACGCTCAAAGCACTGACCCTGGGTGCATTCGATTTTGTGGCCAAGCCGAAGGATGGCTCCGCGTGCATGCCCGAAATTGCCGGCGAGTTGATCAGGAAGATCGGGGCGGCGGCGCAGAGCGCGGGCGTGCAATCCCAGTTTTTGCCGGTGGATACACCCGGGAAGCAGCACGGCAAACTGCGTCCCGTGGCTCCGACGCACATCGTCGCCATCGGCGTCTCTACCGGCGGACCGAACGCCCTGCAGTACTTATTCTCGAAACTGCCGATGGAATTTTCGGGCAGCATCCTGGTGGTGCAGCACATGCCGGACGGGTTCACGGAACTTTTTGCCAAGCGACTCGATGAGAGCTGCCCGATCCGCGTGAAGGAAGCCCAGGCGGGCGATCTGTTGGTGGCCGGGCGAGCGCTCATTTGTCCGGGAAACCGGCACATGAAAGTGAAGCGGCTGCCGCTGGGCAATGTGGCTTTGCTGGGGGATGAGGCTCCGGTGAATGGACACCGCCCGTCGGTGGATGTGCTGTTCCGAAGCGTAGCGGGAGAGTTCGGTTCGCAGGCCATGGGCTTGTTGATGACCGGCATGGGAGAAGACGGGGCGGTGGGCTTGGGTGCGATTCGGGCGGCCGGGGGATTCACGGTGGCGCAAAGCCAAAAGACATGCGTGGTTTTCGGCATGCCCAAGGCGGCCATCGAACGCGGTTACGCGATGCGGGTTGCGGACCTCCAGGAGTTGCCGAATATCTTGCAGGCGGAATGCGCATCCGACGGCAGCCGCAAGGATATTACCAAGGCCGACACTCGTGACGTTAAGCGGGCGACAGGTGCCGGAAGTAACTAGGGTTATCTAGTCGAAGGCAGGAGATCGTGTTTAAGATAGTTGGGGAGAAGTGCCATGGAAAAGTTTGCGCCCGTAACCCGGAGCGAAGACGGACAACCGGTGCGTTATCTGATCGTGGATGACTCCGTGTTCGCCCGCAAGAACCTGGCCCGAATGGTCGAAACATTCGGCGGGCAGATAGTCGGCGAGGCGGGCGACGGAATCTCCGCGATCAGTGAGTACGAACGGGTCACGCCCGATATCGTTCTGATGGATATCACCATGCCGCAGATGGAAGGCATCGAGGCGGCGGAAAAGATCGTGCGCGACCATCCCGGAGCGCGCATCGTAATGGTGTCGTCGGTGGGCTACCAGGAAAACATCGTCGCCGCTTTGCAGCGCGGCGCCCGTCACTTCGTCCAGAAACCGGTGAAGCCGGAAGTTCTCTATGAAGTCATCAAATACGTGATGCTTGACGACGGAACAACCCCGCGGGGTAAGGGCGCTGGAGCATAGTCAATGCGGATGGACCTGATTCAGCCTTTCATTAACTCGGCAGATGCCGTCCTGGCCCAGGGACTGGAGTCGCCTATTTCCATCGAGAACCTCAGCATGGAACAAGAGGCCTACCGGCGGAACGGGATTGCCGCCGAGGTTTGCCTCACCGGCGAGATCGAAGGGCGGATCATTTTTGATGTGGACGTGGGAGCGGCGCTGCAACTTGCGAGCCGTCTGGCCGGCGTCGAAGTCTCCGAGACCGACGAAGAACTGGTGCGGGAAGCGGTTTGCGAACTGGCCAACCAGATCATTGGCAATGCCATCACCACGCTCAACGACCAGGGATTTCACTTCCACGTTCGTCCACCCACGCTGCACACTTCCGAACGGGGCAGCAAGAGCAGTGAAGACACAGAAGCTCTGGTTATGGTCTTCAATACTGCCAGCGGAAACGTCTTCATGAATGTGGCGCTGCGTCACCACTGCCCCGGAGCGCTGGAAACCGCACTTAGCACCTAGCGTTTAGCACTTGGCTTTCATCCCTTCGGCATTCGCTTTCCCATCAGAGATGGCCGGCATCTTTCAAGTCTGAAGGCTTATCTGCGGTTAGGCTGGATGCTAAATGCTAAATGCCCAACCTCAAGGGCCAGCAAACAGAAAGACGGGATTCTGCGGCGGGTTCAGGGGGTTCCCGGCGCGCGAACTGACCGGAGCGGGCAAATTCAGAATGTAGGTGTCATTGGAGGTATCGATAATGTTGACCATACCTCCATCGCAACTGGCGAGATAGGCGCGGGTACTATCGCCGCCGGCGGCCATCGTTATGCGGAAGCGCGGAGGACGCGAGGACTGCGCCGAGCAGAAAGCATCGTAGGCGGGAAATCCCGGGATCGCAATCGAGCTCTTGATAGTGTTGCTCACGGCATCGATCACGGTCACTTGCGGGCAGAAATTTCCCGAAGTGTCTTCGTAATAAGCGCCGACGTAGGCGCGGCTTCCATCCGGCAAAGCTGCCACCGCGGCAACTGTAAACGTCGATGGTTGCGGGGTTGTGCCGAAACAAGAGTCGCCTGGCGCGCTGCGCGAACTGGGCGGGACTATCGGAATTGTGATCGGGCTTGCGCCAAGAGGCTGTGGGGTGGACTGTGAGACGTCCAGCATCGTCAACTGGCTGCCTCCGGGTATGTACAGCCGGTTCTTATTCCCGTCGTAAAGCATGTAAGCGGCGCCGGGAGCATTGATGCTGGCATCGATCACACTGTCCGGACCGGTGGTGGAGGTGATATCCGTGGTACTCACAACTCCATTGCCATTGAGCACATAGACGCGCTGGCTGTCGGAGCGCGCAACCACCCAGAGCGGCGCATTGAACCCACCGATGATGGTCCGCGATGAAAGGTCGACGGTGTTGAATCCGCTGACCGAATTTGACCCCTGGTTGGCCACGTAGAGCTTGCTCTTGTCAGGGGTGACGGCTATGGCGTCGGGATTGTTTCCGACTGGAATCGTCGCCACCAGGTTATCGCTCTGACTGTTTATCACGCCCACCGAGGGCGGGGTGTAGCTTGGCAACGTCACATACGCCGTTGTATCCGTCGGGGCAACGGCGACAAAGTCCGGCGCCGAATTCGCCGGCAGACTGATGGTGCCGGTACTGCCTATTTCTGTGCCGTTGAAGTTTAGCTTGGTAATCGAATCGGACACAGCGCCGTTCACGGAATGATTCACCACCAAAACCACACTGGCGGTTTGCTGCACGGCGTGGACAGGAGCGAGGCCCACGTCCATAACGCTCACGTCCGTGTCGCCGGAAACATCGATTACCATGGCGCTTCCGGGCACGATGATTCCGTTATCGTTGATCGCCACCACAGTATGGGCCGCTGCGGGATTGGGAAACACGGGAGGATTCGGGATAATGATCGGGCGATAAGTCTCGCCGCACCCGATACCGATCGAATAAAGACACAACACCAAGCCCAGCCGGAGCAACCGCTTCATTCAAACTCCACAGAAAATTAGTCTTGCACGGAATCCGATATTGTATCGGGAACCGTGTCGAGAGGGGAAATCGGGTGCTGTTCAGCCCGCTGCTTGGTGAGAAGCAGATCGAAGCCGGTGGGTTGCCGGGGCAGGTCTCTGTCACAATATTCGCAAAATGTACTGTGAAGACGCGGCTTGCGCGTCTGGTTCCAAAATATAAACCGCGGGATTTGAGGCGCTGCACGCAGGAGACGCGGCAAGCTGCGTCTCTACGGGAATTTAGGCGTGTCCGCGCCGGGACTTTGGCTGCCTCTGGGATGGCATCTCGGCAACCTTTTCCGAGCCTGCTGGCTTCTTCGTCTGCGCCAGGCTTTCCTTCAACGCCGCCATCAGATCGACCACCGGCGCCAGCTTCTTTGGTTGCTCAACCGCCTGAATTTCTCCGCCCTCCAGCTTCGCCTCAATCAGCTTCTTCAGATTTTCCTGAAAGGTGTCGTGATATTTCTCCGGGTCCCACTCGTCGGCCAGCGCCTCAATGAGTTGATGCGCAACCTTGATTTCGGCGTCTTTGATCTCCACGTCGGGAGCGCCGAACGACTCAACTTCGCGAACTTCCTCCGCGTAGTACATGGTATGCAGCATCACTCCGCCCTTATGTGGGCGCAGGAAGACGGTGTATTCGCGGTTGTGCATGGTGAGTTTGGCGATGGCGACGTACTCGCTTTCCTCGAGCGCCTTGGTAAGCAGCGCATAGGGACGGCGGCCGGCTTCTTCAGGAACCATATAATAGGACGACTCGAAGTACACCGGATCCACTTCGTTCGACTTCACGAATTCGAGGATCTCCATCGTTTTCGCAGTCTTCGGTTCGATCTTCTTGATCTCTTCGGGATCGATGATGACATACTCGTCTTTGCGATACTCATAGCCCTTGACGATATCGCTACGCTCGAGGACTTGGTTGTCCAGAGGGCAAATGAGTTGCTGCTTTACCCGGTGGTGGTCGGTGCGGTGAAGCTGGTTAAAGGAGATGCCGCTGCTGCGCGCCCCCGAGAACAGACGCACGGGCATAGAGATTAATCCGAACGTCAGATATCCAGACCAGACTGAGGCTGCCATTGGTTTCCCCTCGAAAACCTGAGATGCCAGAATCCTGCCAAGCGTACAGAAGTGTAGCCTAAACTGGCCGCGGTTGCCTCCGCCAGATTACGGGGCGAATCCAAAGGCCAAGCACTACATGACGGGGCCTGCCGCCGCCGAATACCGAATATAGTGTTATCGAACGCGGATCGTGCAAATGCAGCTCTCAGCTATCTGCCATCAGTTCAGGGACGTGAGATTCTACTCATAGCTGATAGCTGACGCTACGAGCGCCCTTATAAATGCTGACCCCTTATCTGGCACACGCCTGGGCATCGTCCCCGGAACGACTGGCAATCGCTGCGGCGGTGACGGTGAGCTTTGCGGTGTTGGCCCGCGCTGTGCGCGGCGTCAATCGATTGGGGGCCCTGGCCGGGGGACTTGCCTGTTTCCTCCTTTTTGGCGGCGCCGGCCCAGCGGCGTTCTCCACACTGGCCGCGCTGTTCTTGGCGACCTGGATTTCCACTCGCCTCGGATACCGCCGCAAGCTGGCCCTCGGACTGGCCGAGCGCCACGAAGGCCGGAACGTTTGGCAAGTCCTGGGCAATCTCGCAGTGGCTGCGCTCGCCTCGGTTGTTTTCAGCGTGACCGGGAATCGGACTTGGCTGGTCGCCGGAGTGGCGGCTCTGGCCGAAGCCGCGACGGATACGGTGGCCAGCGAGATTGGGCAGTACCGCGGTCCGGACGCGCGACTGATCACGACATGGGAACGCGTCCCGGCAGGAACTGACGGCGGCGTCACGATCGCAGGAAGCGTCGCCGGAATAGCGGCTGGTTTGGCTATTGCGGCGGTTGCAACCGTGGGTGGAATGATTCTCCCAGCGCAGTTCTGGATCCCGGTTACCGCAGGATTCGCCGGCATGGTTATCGACAGCCTGCTCGGCGCAACCCTCCAACGCCGCGGTTGGATCAGTAACCAGGCCGTGAACTTCCTTTCCACGCTGGCCGCCGCTGCCTTGGCCTACGCCATCCTGATGAAGCTACTCTGACACTTCTCAGAACGGCTTTGCGCTTTCAAACTCCCATTGTGATTCTTGCAAATATGACCCATGCAAAACTGGTTTCTTTGGCGGTGCAGTGGCTGCGGCGCTATGGCTGCGGAGTGGTGCTTAGCGAGCAGGCTTGCGTCAGTGGCGAGATGCCGGACGCGATTGGATGGAAGAAGGCATGCCATTCGGTGCTGGTCGAGAGCAAGGTGTCGCGCTCGGATTTCCTGGCTGATTGCGATAAGCCTTTCCGGCAGAAGCCCGAGGTAGGCGTTGGCTGTGAGCGATATTACCTGGCGCCGAGGGGCTTGATACAGACGAATGAACTCCCCGCAGGATGGGGGCTACTGGAGGCGTGCGGACGTGAGATCGAGCGAGTGCAGCTCTCGGCGAAGAACTTGCGTTCCGCGATTGGGTTCGAGAACGAGATGAATCTTCTGCTGGCAAGTTTGCGGCGGGTGGAAATCCGCATTGAACCGGAGAGCATTACCGATTTCCTCAAGTGGAAAAACCGCATGGCAGAGTACAACCGGGGCAGGCTGCCGGAAGGGCTGGTCGCTGAGGAAAAGGAAGCGAACGGGTTTTTACTAGGGACCGCAGGCGATTGAGGTGGAAAAGAACGCCAAAAAAAAGAAACCGGGCGGTTAGGCCCGGTTTCGAAAGCGTCGGCTGAGATGCGGTTACATCACAGCCAACCGCTAGCTGGCTTTGGAGTCTTGCGCAGGCGCGGTTCGCGTCCGCTTCTGCGTCTCGCGCCAGCAACGTCAAAAGGAGCGAGGACACGCAGTCCTGGAGAAGCAACTGCGGGGCCAACGTAAGATTCGATGCAACGGTTTCAATTGCTTCCACAAATTCAAGAAACTAAAGCCTTTTTATTGCGTATAGAATGGGTTGATGCCATTACCCCAAAGTTGTCCGCACCGGAGTGCTTCAAAGTGTTGCACAATGCGGGCGGCTTAAACGACGCGGTTCCGACAGACCCCTATCGGCACGCAGCACGAGTCTTTTGCGGGTCGTAGTCCCACACCAGCTATAGGAGAAGTCCGGCTGGGACGCGGTTCTAGACGGATGCATCCCGCTCACGCCCTTCTAAGGTTCATGACTGTTGATTTTTTATGCCGCAGTTTGCGAAGTGATTCCGGCTTCGATGTTTATGAGGTTATAATATGCCCACAACACAACCACGTACCAACCGCAGAGGAGAGATCCATGTCAATGATCGCCCGGAAAGTTTTGCCCCAATCAACCAGAGGACTAAAAACAAACTCGCTCGGAGGGATGCTGCCGGGCCTGATGCGGGCTGATGTTTGGAGACGACTCGGTTTCTATGGCACGTTTTGCGGCCTGATCGTTTCAGCTTTGATTTATTGCGGCAGCACTCGCCCCGTGTTTGCCGCTGGGCCCGAGCGGGTCGGACTCCCCTGGGATTGGTCGCACCAATATGTTGTATTCAGCAAGACAGACGACCCTGCGGTTCAAGCGATCATTCAGAAAGATCCGCGGGCATTCCACCAATGGTTGCGTAGGAACGGGGCCGTGTACGGGGTGCCGCTCTCGTTCGATACCTTCGTGCAGTCTCACGGCGCGCTTTTCGAAAGCCCGTCCGCGGAGAACGCGGCAGAACCGCGGTCAGCATCCGTGCAAGGGAAGAAAACTGCAAAAAGCGACTGGGGAGTCTCGCTCGGGGCCACCAATTTCAACAGCGTTAATAGTGCCGGTGCACCCATCTATCCAGCTAAATATACGTTCGATATCAATGCCAATCCAAACTGCATAACCGACTACGCAGTATTCCCGACAGGAGCCCAAGGCAAAACGTCGACCAATGTTGTGACCCCCAATGGTCAGGCATCGATTATCGCCTACAACAACCTTTACTCGACTCAAGGCGGCCCTGGCGGCTTTTGCAACCCTCCTCCCGGACCGCTCGTTTATTGGGCTTATATCAACGCGGCGTGCCCTCAGACCACCAGCAGCGACCCAATTTTGAGCTCGCCCGTGATCTCTCTGGATGGCACCAAGGTGGCCTGGGTCACCACGACGGGAAAGGTCCAGATCGTCACCTATGGAGTCGGATTTACCAATACGTCGGGCGAGAGCACGCTGACTCCCGCGTGCATCGGTTCGAACGCATCAGGCGGCGACAATGCTACGCTGCAAACTCTGACCCTGGCCAATGCGACGCACAATCCCACGAGCGGCGTGAGTGTGTCGGAAGTTTTTGTGGATTTCAATACAGACTCCGCATATGTGGGTGACGATGACGGTTACTTACACAAGATCAGTCCCTTTTTTAATGCGTCCGGCGCGCTGCAGGAAGTAACCACTCCGGGTTGGCAGGCTTCCCACGCGTATACCGTCGGGAATCTGATCGTTGATAGCAACGGCTTCATCGAAAAATGCACCACGGCGGGCACATCCGGTTCCGTCACACCCGGTTGGAGCAGTGTGTGGAACTCCAACACCAACGATAACACCGTGGTCTGGCAGAACATAGGTTCGGCGGGTGGATGGCCGGTGTACGTAACCGGATCGTCAGGCCACACGGATAGCAGTAAATTGAACGGACCGGTTTTTGACTCCGTATCGGAGAATGTTTTCATTGGCGGCTCGAATGGGAGCCTGTACTACGTGTTGGATCCGGGATTGGGATTTCGTCCGGTCGGGTCCTGCGCCAACGGGCTAGGGCTCTACCCATGTTTGGGCCTGCCGGGAGTCGCGACGGGCGTCCCCGCGGCCGCCGGTTCACAGGCGGATTGTGCCGCAGCCAGTCCCGGTCCTACCTGCATGGTCATGTCCAACAAGCAGGGATTTACCGACCCCTTGGTTGTGGACAGCTCGCACAATCTGATTCTCGCGCAGTTTTCCAATGTGGATGGCACCAACGCCAAAGTAGAACAGACCAATACATCGTTGAGCGTATTTCATTCGGCGACGCTGACAAGTAAGGAGAACAGCACGGCCTACCATAGTGGAACCTTCGATAACACTTATTATTCCACTCCGGGAAGCGGTTACTATTATCTTTGCGGACCTGCAGCCGATGGTATCGAAACCGACTTATATCGCGTCAGCTTTACAAGCGGGGGAGGCCTCGTTACGCTGGGGAGTAAAAACGGTACCCCGCTAAAACTCACTACAAACGGCACTTCGGGGAACTGTTCTCCGCTGACGGAATTTTATAACCCGAATAATTCTCCCGTGCACGATTGGCTTTATCTCAGCCTCGACAACCATGCGGTTGGATGTTCGAGCGGATCGTGCGTGCTCTCGTTTACCTTGGGCAGCGCGATGGTTGCCGGCAGTCACAACGTTTATGGGCAGGGAGTCAGCGGGGAGATACAAAACATGAATGGGACGGGCGGAATAATTGTAGACAATGACGCGAATACGGGGTCTTATCCTCAAGCGTCGAATATCTACTTCTCGCCGGTCTCGAATACCTTGACCTGCGGAGATGGCACTTCGAGCACCGGATGCGCGGTTAAGCTGAGCCAGGCCGGTTTGCACTGAAGCGTGTAGACACGTGGGGGCCACCGGGATCGAAGCTACATTTCCCGACGGCCTTCCATGGCTTTGAGCATGGTAACTTCGTCGGTGTATTCGATGTCGCTGCCTACTGGAATGCCCATGGCAATCCGGGTTATGCGCAATCCCTGACGCTTCAGCTGCTGGGCGAGGTAAGTAGCGGTGGCTTCTCCTTCGACCGTGGGATTGGTTGCCAGAATAACTTCTTCGACTTCGCCGCGGTCGACGCGGGTCATTAAATTTGCGATGCGCAATTGTTCGGGCCCTACACCGTGCAAGGGCGAAATCGAACCGTGGAGCACGTGGTAGACGCCGTTAAAATGCCGCGTCTTCTCGACCGCCGCAATGTTGGTCGGCTCCTCGACCACGCAAACCAGCTTTTGATTTCGAGTGGGACTGCTGCAGTAAACGCAGGGATCGACGTCCGTGATGTTATTGCAGATCGAACACAAACGCAGCTTGGCCTTGACGTCTCGAACCGCGGAGGTCAGAGCTTCGGCGTCATCCGCGCTCGAGCGCAGAATATGAAAGGCAAGGCGCTGCGCGCTCTTGCTGCCGATTCCCGGCAGCTTCTTGAGTTCATCGATGAGCCGGGTCATCGGTTCGGCAAAACGAGACATAGGATTTGTAATTGGTGATTTGTAATTGGTAATTCAAAGTGCGACAGTGTCCTGGTTTTTCAATTACAAATTACAAATCAAATTACAAATTCATCCCTAGTCCGCCGAGCATCCCGCCCACGCTGGACTGCATCGCCTGATCTACTTTGCGGCCGGCTTCGTTCAGAGCGGCCATCACCAGATCCTGTAGCATCTCGACATCACCGGCCTTAACTGCCTCGGGATCGATTTTGATGCTGAGGACTTGCTTGCGGCCATCCATTTTGATCGTGACCGTGCCGCCGCCGGCCGAGGCCTCGACCATGGTCTGCTCCATCTTTTTCTGCAGCGTCTCGTACTGCTGCTTGGCCTGCGACATGAGTTCCTGCAAATTGAATCCGGACATAAGAAAAATTGTGATTTGCGATTTGTAATTGAAAAGGCCACCCCGCCCTGTTGGTTGGCCTTAAAATTACAAATTACAAATCGCAAATCACCAATTGCTTCATCCTTTCTCCCGATAATCGATCACGGTGCGGATTTCGGCTCCGAATTTTTCCTGCAGGTGTTGGACGACGGGGTCTTGTTCGGCTCGGCTGCGGGCGCTTCCGTTTGATGTCGCCGCGCGGCGTGGCGCGGACGGCGCCTGCGGGGCGCCGCCGGACTCGAGTTGCATCCGGATCGGTCTGCCGGCGAGGCCGCTGGCGGCGGCGCTGGCGATGCGGCGCGCTTCGGCCGGGAATGACATTTCGATCATCGTGCTGGATGCTACCACTTTCGCGGTCAAGACATTTCCGTGCAGGCTCCACTCAGCAGCTTCTAAAATCGAAACCAGCATCTGCTGATTGCCCAGCGCTTTGAGAACGGCGTCGCGCAGAGATTCGGCATTGGCCTCGGGCCTTACTTCGATACGTGCGGCTGGCTGCGCTTCGGGTTCCAGTGATAACTCTTCCACGGCAGGTGCGGCCGATCCCATGATAACGAGATTGGCGTTCGTCCCGCCCGTCGGTTGTGTAGCACGGACACTCCCATCGACTGCGCTCAGGGCATGCTTGTCCGCGAATGCCGCGGTATCGCCGGACGCCTCCGCCTTGGGACCGCTCTTGCGCGCGGAGTCAGCCGCAAACGGGGACACCGAATTTGATCGCGGCAGGGTGACAGTCTCGGTGCGCCGCGACTCGGCGCCTGATGCGAGGACCGGCCGGGGTGCGTTGCGGACAGGTGCGGACGCCGCCGCATCGCTCAGCAACTGCTCGATCGGCAGCAGACGCTGGGCGTGCGCCATTTTCAGCAATCCCAATTCCAGATGGAAGCGCTGTTCCTGGCGGTATCCGAGTTCTCCATGCGTACGCAGCATGATCTGTAGATGACGCGTCAGATCTTCCTCGCTGAACAGATCTGCAATGCGGCTTACCCGCGCGCGTTCATCGGAGGAAATCTGCAGCAGCGGCGAATCCCTTCCCGCGATCTTGGCCACCGTGACGTTTCGTAGGAAGCGCAGCAGTTGGCGCGCGAAATGCGTGGGACTGTGGCCTTCGCCGATCAGTTCGTCAACCAGCACCAGGATTTTCTCGCTCGAACTTTCGGCGACTGCCTGCATTACCGTTTCAAGCGCCGCTGCTGGAGCGGAGCCGATCAGGCTGCGAACCGAATCCAAGGTCAGGTGTTCGGAGGTGGAAGCGATGGCTTGGTCGAGAATGGAGAGCGCGTCGCGCAGCGATCCGTCGCCTGCTTCGGCCAGCAAGGCAAGCGCGTCATCGTCGGCGGGAATTTTTTCCTGGGTGACGATGTCGCGGAGTTGACCCATGATGTCTTCGAACTTCACCGCCCGAAAACTGAAGTGCTGGCAGCGCGAGCGTATGGTCTGGGGAATATCCTCAGGCTGAGTGGTGGCCATCATAAAGATGACGTGGCTGGGAGGCTCCTCCAGCGTCTTGAGCAGGGCATTGAAGGCGGCGTCGGTGATCTGGTGGGCTTCGTCGAGAATGTAGATTTTGAAGCGGTCGCGCGCCGGTCGGTAGCGGGCGGCCTCGCGCAGTTCGCGGATCTCGTCAATGCCGCGATTGGTGGCTGCGTCAATTTCGATTACGTCGACCGCGTTACCGGCGCGAATCTCGGTGCAGGAATCGCAAACGCCACAGGGTTCGTTCACCGGCTTGTCGTTGGAATTGGAAGTCGAGCGGCAGTTCAGCGCCATGGCGAGGATGCGCGCGACCGTCGTCTTGCCGATACCGCGGTGACCGCTGAAGATATAACCGTGGGCAATGCGCTCCTGCGCGATTGCATTTTGCAGGGTGCGGGTGACGTGCTCCTGGCCGATGACATCGGAGAATTTCTGCGGCCGGTATTTGCGCGCGAGGACCTGATAGCTCATCGGAATTTCTGATTATACAGTCTGGCGTGCGCAGGTTGGCGGGTACGGTGATCCAGCATTTAGCCCTTGGCAATTAGCAGTGAGCAAATTCGACGCCTGGGTAGCCTCTGGCCTAAATGCCAATGGCGAAATGCTAAGTGCTGGTTTGTTCCTACTCCACAATAATTCCCGCGTAACCAACCACGGACTCGTAATCGCCCGAAACCTCGCCCGAAGTTGCGTACTTCACCAGCGTGGCTGAAGTAGCGCCCAGAAGCTTGGCCGCAGTCAGCATGACGACTGTGGGCCCGAATCCGCACATACTGATGTCTTCATTCAGCACCACCTCCCAAAGTCCGCGTGCATCCATGGCCAGCACGCATTCAATTGCCCTGTGGTCCTTTACGCGAGTGATCGCGTCGGACTCGTAGTGATTCATGTCGCTGGAGGCAATGATCAGCGTTTTGTCTTTGCGATTCTGTTCGCGATCTTCTTCTTGACCTTCTTCCTGAGTTTCTTCCTGACGAGCGGAAATCACATCCGCCAGTGCTTCGCCCAACCCGCGCAGCACGTCAAAGTCGCTGGTGCCAATGGCGATGGGAACAATATTCAGTCGCGGCTGTCGCGTTTGCAGGAAAGGAAGCTGGACCTCGATGGCATGTTCGCCGCGGTGCGCGGCGCTATCCTCTTGCAGGGCAGGGAAGCGGCGCAGCAAGCGAGCGCCCAGGTCCGTATCGGCCGCGACCTCGCCCAGCGGAGTCTGCCAAGTTGTGTCGGCCATGACCGCCAGCGGACGTCCCTTGCCGGTGTGATTGGGGCAGAGAATCACGCAGTGCGCGGGTATCTCCAGGCGCGAATACACAGCACCGGCGACGCCGCCGGAGTAGACGTATCCCGCATGGGGAGCGACGCATCCGATCGCGTCGATGCGGCCGCTCTCACCCACAGTCGCGAGGGGAGAACTGTACTCCCGAACGTCGCGCAACAATTCGTCGGTATGTCCTGGATAAAACCTTCCAGCAACAGCGGGAGTTCGCAAAGCGGAAGTCATTCGTGCCTCCTCGCGGAGACGTAGATTGTGTGACAGCGAGAATGTGTGGCCGCGGGTATTTGCCCGCGAAACCTATGAATTGCCGTCGCGCAGCGCGCGGAACAAAGCCGCGGTTCTCTCCAGCGGCAGCGCTTCGGCCCGGATCGCGGGCTTCACGCCGCTTTTCGTCAATGCCGCTCGCAACGCGCCTTCATCGTACTGCGTCTTCAGATTGTTCCAGAGAGTTTTGCGTTTCTGCCCAAAACATAGTTTCAGGAACGCGATGAACTCGGCCTCGGGCACTCGCAGCGACTCCAGCCGCGGCTTGATTGTAATCCGAACCACGCTCGAGTGAACCTTGGGAGGGGGAGAAAACGCTCCCGGCGGAAGCGTGAAAAGTTGCTCGACCCGTCCATACAACTGGGCCGTGGCCGAAAGCAGGCCATAGTCGCGGCCTCCCGGAGAAGCCGCCAGGCGATCCGCAACTTCCTTCTGGACCATGATGACAATGGTCGAAAAGTAATGGTGATATTCCAGCAGCCGCAGCAGAATATCGGAGGTAATGTAATACGGCAGGTTGCCGACAACGCGCGCCGGTTCCGGCGCGAAACTCAGCCCCGTGCGCAGGCTGCCCGGCTTCGCACCGAAGACGGTATCCAGTTCAATCTTCAGGAAATCGCCTTCGATGATTTCGACATTCGGATGCATGTTGAATTTCATCCGGAGCTGCGCCGAAAGAACGCGGTCCAATTCCACCGCGATCAACCGCCGCGCCTTCCGCGCCAGAAGATCGGTGATGGCGCCATTGCCCGGGCCGATCTCGAGCACCGTGGCCTGTGAAACATCGCCCAGCGCTTCCACGATGCGCAGAGCCGCCGCTTCGCTCGCCAGGAAATGCTGTCCCAGTTTGGGCTTGCGTGAACTCGTTTGTACGGTAGCGCCTTTCGGCACGTTGACCCTCTCTCTTTTCGGCCTTAGACTGAACTGAATTGGCGATTGGTAATTTGTAATCTGCAAGTGAAAGACAACAGTTCACCGATGTTCAATTACCAATCACAAATTTCAGATTACAAATGGCCAACCGCGTCTCCAGCGTAATCATCATCATAACGTGAGCGAGGCTTATCGAGTTTTCGCTCAGGAGGCTTCTTCGCAATGCATATCGCTTTTACCGCATCCGAGTGCGTCCCCTTCTCCAAAACTGGCGGACTGGCCGACGTGGTTGGCGCTTTGCCGCGCGCCCTGGCCGCGCTGGGACATCAAGTGAGCGTCTATATTCCGCGTTATCGCCAAACCAAGCTGACCGATCCGCAAACAGTGGTGCGCAGCATCACCATACCGTTCGACGACAAGTATCGCTTCTGCTCGGTAGTGACCGCGGGGGTGAACACGCCCGCGGGGGTGCGATTTTATTTTGTCGATTACCCGCCATACTTCGACCGGGAGGCGCTCTACGGCGGCCCTGCCGGCGACTATCCCGACAATGCCGAGCGCTTCGCCCTGTTTTCGAGAGCGGTGCTTGAAGCCTCGAAAATTCTCGGTGTTCCGCAAGTGTTCCACTGCCATGACTGGCAGTCCGCGCTCGTGCCTGTGATGTTGCGCACGCTCTACGCCGAGGATCCCGCGTTTCGCGACGTCGCCACCGTTTTCACCATCCACAACATGGGCTACCAGGGTTTGTTTCCGCCCGATACTTTGCCGTTGCTGATGTTGCCATGGGAACTGCTCACGATGTCGAAGATGGAATTTTTCGGTCAGGTAAATTTTCTGAAGGGCGCGCTCGTGTACTCGGACTTCGTCACCACGGTCAGCAAGAAATACAGTCACGAGATCCAGACAGCCGAATACGGGTTTGGTCTGGAAGGCGTGCTGCGCGATCGCGCCGCGACCGTAACCGGCATCCTGAACGGAGTGGACTATGACGAGTGGAGCCCGCAGACCGACAAATTCATCGCCGCGAAATATTCACCGCAGGACTTGAGCGGCAAGCTGAAATGCAAACAGGACTTGCTGCAAGCCTTCGGAATCGCAAATGTCGATGCGCATTCCAAAGTTCCGGTGATCGGGATCGTTTCACGCTTCGCCGCGCAGAAGGGTTTCGACCTGATCTCCCAGGTCATGGACCGGCTGGCGCGCGAAGAGATGATCATGGTTGTGCTGGGATCGGGCGACAAGCCCTACGAAGAAATGTTCCAGCGGCTCAACAAGCAGTTCCCGAACAAGATTGCCGTCAAGGTCGCATTCGACAACGCCATCGCCCACAAGATTGAAGCCGGTGCGGACATGTTTCTGATGCCGTCAAGGTACGAGCCCTGCGGCTTGAACCAGATTTACAGCCTGAAGTACGGCACCGTCCCCATCGTACGGGCGACGGGCGGTCTCGACGATACCATCGAGCCATGGGATGCGCGCACCGGCAAGGGCACGGGCTTCAAATTCGCCGAATACACCGGCGAGCCGCTACTGGCAACAATCAGGCAAGCGCTGCTCGCCTACCAGGATCCGTCGTCGTGGCAGACGCTGATGCGCAACGGAATGAGCCGCGATTTTTCCTGGGGAGCGTCGGCGCGCGAGTACGGCAAGGTCTACGATCGGGTTCGGCATCTTCGGGCCGGCGTGGAAGCAGTCGCCGCCGCGGATTTGAAGAAGGAGCCTGTGCTTGGGTAAAGTCGCACCGATCCGGCCTACGGTAGTAAACTGCGATGAAGGAAGGGTAACGATATGGCCTCTCTCGATTGGTCACAATGCCCCACCGTGGAGAGCATCCCTGGCAAGCGCAGCGGCGCGTGGGTGTTTCGCGACACAAGGATGCCTGTGTCTACAGTGTTTGAAAACCTTGAGGCCGGTTCGAGCATCGAGGAAATCATCGAGCAGTTTCACGTAACGCGGGAGCAGATTCAATCTGTGCTCGAGTTTGCCGCCCGTAGCCTCGACTCTCCCCCGGTCCCAACTGGCGCACCGGCTGTGACTGATGCGCATCCTCGCTGATGCGCATCCTCTTCGACCACGGCACCCCAAGCGGTATTGCCCGGTCTCTTGCGGGTCACGAAGTTACCGAGGCAATAGAACGCGGCTGGCACACAATTTCCAATGGCGAACTGCTCAATGTAGCGGAGGCCGCGGGCTTCGACCTTTTAGTCACAACCGACAAAGGAATCCGCTATCAGCAAAATCTGACGGGCAGAAAGATAGCGATTGTTGTGCTGGGCAATTCGACATGGCGCGTTGTGCGGCGTTACCTGGACCGGATTGCCTCGGTAGTGGCCGAGGCGAAGCCCGGCAGTTACTCCGAAGTGGATATACCACTCAAATAATCCCCGCTCCTCGACGCATTCGCATTATTTCAGCTCGAAGGGCAACACAAGATGAGCAAGACGACTACTTCCAGCAAAACGCTTATGCCAATGACGCCCGAGGCCATCGAGGCGGCGGCTCGGGACGACCGCGACGCCCACCCGCTGCCCCCCGGCGATCTTAAGCGGATGAAGCGGACGCCGCAGGCGAAAATCATTCGCCGCGCCTTGGCCAGGAATTCGCTGTCCGCTACCACATCCCTCTAGGCACTCTCCGGGACTGGGAGCAAGGCCGAGCGGTACCGGATCAACCAACGCAAGCCTATTTGAAGGTCATCGCGCGCGAGCCCGAGCGCGTTGAGCGCCTCTTGAATCCAAGGCCGCAGTAAGCCCCACTTCATGCTTGATGCTTCACCGTCTCGCAATGGGTCCCTTGCGCAACGCCGCCAACCGCCGCGCCGGAAGCGTCACGGCACACCCGCCCGCGATTTGTCCTGGGGGAGCGCCGGCGCGCGAATAGGCACGGTCTACAATCGGGTACGGCATTTGCGGGCCAGTGTGGATGCAGTCGGGGCAGCGGATCCGAAGAGGGAGCCCGTGCTCGGCAAACGGGGATGGGGATCGAGGGAAGATAGTAGTCACGAATAGCAACGCACTGGACGTCGCCGAGCAGCGTCGGCGCTCATAGAACCACATGACTCGCCTTACTAGTTCCGAGCTATCACAACCGTGTGCGGGCTCATCGGGATCGGATGAGCCGCCACTGCAGTGAAACCGGCCTTGGTGTGCATGTCCGAAAGTTCGCGGTAGGTGTATGCGTCACCCGCCAAGGTCGATGTCAGCATGGTCATACTGAAGGCTGCTGGCATCGGAGGCGATACGCGGTCCTCATTGGGAACGAACTCCAGCGTAGCTGCGGATCCGCCGGGCTTGAGCGAACTGCGGACTTTCTTCAGCAGGCCGACGCAGGTCTCCGCGTCGAAGTGATGCAGGAAATTGGTCAACAGCACCGTGTCGTACGGGCCGCCGAACGGCACCTCAAAGGCGCTGCCCGGCAGTGTGTCGTAGCGATCATGCACGCCAGCCTTGCGCGCGTTTTCGAGCGCTACCCGCAGCACTGGCGCCCAGTCGAGTCCGGTCACATGCGCTTGCGGGTTCTGTTTGGCAATCTCGATGCCGAACAATCCGTGGCCGGCGGCGATGTCCAATACGCGCATGGGGCCGGTGCGTCCTCCTAGCACCAGGGACCCCAACGGACCTGCCAGGGGCGCCATCATGGGAGCCATGCTTTGCGCAAATTCGACCCAGATCGGGTTCTCCGGTTCCACCGCGCCTTCGCCGGGCAGCACGGTTCTGCCCCTGCGGACGATGTCGGCGAGATGTTCATAAGGCTCGCGTAGCGCCGGAAGCGACAAGAAGCGGGCAACCGAAGCCAGGCACATGGGCGAATTAGGATCCAGGAAAGCCGCACTGGACGCCGTGTGCCGATAGCGCCCGTCTACTTTTTGAAGAAGTCCAGAAACGACGAGAAAGTCACAGAGAATGCGAATGCCACGTTCCGAGGCCGATGTGTGGCGCGCGATCGAGGCTACGTCACCAGGCCCCTCGCCGACTGCGCGAAACACGTCCAGTTCGATGGCCGCCTGCAGGGCGAAGGTACGTTGGAAAGCATTTAGATTGTCGAATACGACTGCCGGCGTCAACGCGCCTACTGCCGGAGCATCAGATTGCATTGCGAAACTCCTCTTTTTCGCTCTTCCGCGAGAAGTAATTTGGTTCCCAGATCCGGCTGAGTATAACATCCGTCTTCGGTCGGGCTTGCCGTTCGGAGACGCTCCGGCGGGGTACACTGCTGTAAGAAACTCCTTGATTGCAATGAGCGCGTCCTCCCCACGTACCATCTTTCACGTCGATATGGACGCTTTCTTCGTCTCCGTCGAGGAACTGTTTGACCCGTCGCTGAAAGGCAAGCCTGTAGTGGTCGGCGGCCAGCGCGACGAACGCGGAGTGGTCTCGGCCGCATCGTACGCGGCGCGCAAGTTTGGCGTGCACTCGGCCATGCCGCTGCGGACGGCGGCGAAACTGTGTCCGCAAGCGATTTTTGTGAACGGGCACCCGGAGCGCTATCGCGAGTATTCCGCAAAGGTGCACGAAGTGCTCGGCCACTTTTCTCCGCTGGTCGAGATGGCTTCGGTAGATGAGGCTTATCTCGACATGACCGGAACCGAGCGCCTGCATGGCCGTCCGTTGCGTTCTGCCCATCAGCTTCATGCGGCGATGAAGTCGGCCACGCAACTAAACTGCTCGATCGGGATCGGCACATCGCGGCTGATCGCGAAAGTTTCCTCCGGCAAAGCCAAACCGAACGGCGTGCTTTGGGTGCTTCCCGGGCAAGAAGCGAAGTTTCTGGCCCCGCTTGCAGTCGGCGACATTCCCGGCGTGGGGAAAGTGATGGAGCAGAAGCTGCACGCGATTGGCATTCAGCAAGTAGGCGACCTGGCGCGCCTCGGCGACCACGATCTGGAAGGCCTCTTCGGAAAATGGGGCCTCGCGCTGGCAGGGAAGTCGCGCGGCGAAGATGCGGGTGGATGGTTCGATACCGCGGTCGGAGAAAGTGTCGATCCTAAATCCATCAGCCACGAACATACCTTCGACGAGGACACCGGCGATGCCGAGCGCCTGCAGTCCACGCTGATGCGGCTCAGCGAGATGGTAGGACGGCGGCTGCGTGAGGGTGGATATTTTGCGCGCACTCTCCAGTTGAAATTGCGCTACAAAGATTTCACGACCATCACGCGAGCGCATTCGCTTGAGCAGCCAACGCAGATGGATAACCAGATTTTCAAGCAGGCGCGGCGTCTGTTTTTCGACAACTGGAAGCCGGGCGTGCCGGTGCGATTGCTGGGAGTTCAAGCGTCGAATTTCGAATCAAGTTCAATCCAACTCGACTTGCTGGAGCCTGCGCAGCAACAGCGTTGGCAGAAGGCCCTGGCCGCGGCGGACCATCTGCGCGACAAATTTGGGGAAGCGGCGATCGGTCTCGCTCGAGGGATGAAAGGTGGATTCCGCGAGCGCACGCACGAAAATCCGGTCGGGTTGCCGGGTAAGGGTGGCGACAAGAAGTCCGAGTCCGGCCCCTAAAGGGGCACTGATTTCGCGAACATGCGGCATCGCTAAAGCGATGCCCCGATACGAAGCATGGTTCTCCGCGCTTGGTTCTCCCCTCTACGAAACATATTCGCGAATGTAGTCGTCGCGTGAATTGACCAACTGCTGAGCGTCGCCGTCAAAGATGACCTTACCGTCGCGCAAGATCAAAAAGCTCATGGGCACTTCGCCGCGTTTTCCTTTGGGTAAAGGGACCATCCGATTGCTCGACTTGTCGAACTCGTGCGTCGCCATGGTGAAGGCATCCTGCAGTCGGTGGGTGACCATGAGAGCGCTGGTTTTGTATACGTCGCGTTGCTTCACGATGAGTTCGACGATGGTGTTCGAGGTGACCGGATCGAGTCCGCCGGTGGGCGAGTCGTAGAGCAGCACCTCGGGCTGGGTGATGATGGCGCGCGCGATGGCCACGCGCCGCCGCATGCCGCCCGAGAGTTCGGAAGGATACATGTCGTAGGTTTGTTCCAACTCCACAAAGCGCAGCGCCTCGCGCACTCGCCGCTCGACTTCCTCGGGCGGGATCTTCTCTTCCATCAGGCGGAACGCGACGTTTTCGTACACTTTGAGCGAGTCGAAAAGCGCGCTTTCCTGAAAAACGATGCCCACGCGCCGGCGCAACTCGAACAGTTCCTGTTCCGACATGTGCGTGATTTCCTCGCCGAGCACGAAGATGCGCCCGCTATCCGGCCGCAGAAGCCCGATGGCCAGCTTGAGCAGAGTGCTCTTGCCCGATCCGGCCACGCCAAATATCGCCTTGGTCTCGCCGTGCGCCAACTGGAACGAGATCCCGTCGAGCACCACCTTTTCATCGAACGCGATCGATACGTTATCGAACTCGATGGCGTGGCCCGAGGGACTCACCACCGCAGCCGCCGAATTTTCGCTGGGCAGAGTGGGGGCTGACATGCCTTATCTGTAACCGAAAATTGCGAAGATCAGCTTGGTAACGAAAAAATCGACAATCAAAATCAGTACCGAGGAAGCGACTACGGCCTGAGTAGTCGAGCGGCCCACGCCCTGCGTGCCACCCTTGGTGGACATGCCGTAATAGCAGCCTACCGTCGAGATGATGAACCCAAACAGCACGGGCTTGATCAGACCGGTGAAAACGTCGCGGAAGACCAGGGTCTGCCAGATAGTGGTCCAATACTGCTGAGTATCGACACCGAACAACAGATGCGCGACCGCATAGCCGCCGATCAGCCCTAGCAAGTCGGCGATGATGGTCAGAAAAAACAGCATGAAGGCGGTCGCCCCCACGCGTGGCGTAATCAGTTTCTTGGCCGGGTCGGTACCCAGGGCGCGCATGGCATCGATTTGTTCGGTTACGACCATCGAGCCCAGTTCGCTGGCCATGCCCGAGGCATTTCGCCCTGCCACCATCAGCCCCGTGATGAGCGGCCCCAGTTCGGTGACCATGCCGAGCGACACCAACTGGCCGATGAGAGTGACCGCGCCGAATCGCTCCAAGCTGCTGGCTGAGTTCAGCGCCAGGAGCGCGCCGACGGAGAGTCCGGTAAGTATCACGATGGGCAGGGAACCGACGCCGATCAGGTCCGCCTGCTGCAGCATGTCGCCCATGTACAGAGGGCGGCGGAAGAAGTTTGCCAGCGATTGCGCCGACAGCAGCGTGTATTCCTGAACCGCCAGCGCAACGTCTTTGGCGACATCGATGGGTGAAATCAGTTCGAGTTCAAGCGCCATGTCGGGTCGAGGGCCTGCTGCTCAAGGAACTATAGCAGAGAGAGAAATCATCGGGTGATCTGGCGATCGGGCGATCTAAAACCTTTGTGACTTTCGTGACCCGAGGGCCCGATCACCATTCACTCGCGGTTCTTTTTCTTTATCTCGATCGCCAGCCGTTTGATTTTCTGATTCAACGTGGAGAGCGGGACGTGGAAGCGTTCTGCCGCTTCGGTCTGGTTCCAGCCGCATTTCTCCAACATGTCGATAATGATCCGGCGTTCGCAGTCTTCCATGATGTTGAAGAGCGTGGCCCCTGAATTCGCGTCCAACGCCGGAACGGAGTTGCCCCGGCCCACGACATGGTCGGGCAGCAGATCGATTCCAATAGCGCTGTCGGAAGACAGCACCACGGCGCGCTCGATCGTGTTCTCGAGTTCGCGGACATTGCCGGGCCATGAGTAGCCCACCAGCGGGCGCAACGCCTCGGTGGTAATGCGGCGTCCGGGCCGCTCATTTTCCTCGGAATACTTATGGAGGAAGTGTTGCACCAGCAGCGGAATATCTTCGCGGCGTTGCCGCAGCGGCGGCAGGTCAACGCTGATTACATTGAGGCGGTAGAACAGGTCTTCGCGGAACTTGCCTTCACGCACCATTTGCCGAAGATCCACGTTGGTGGCGGCGATGATGCGCACGTCCACTTGAATTTCCTGTATGCCGCCCAGGTGCATGAACTTGCGGTCCTGCAGCACGCGCAGAATCTTGCTCTGCGTGTCCATGCTCATGGTGCCGATCTCGTCGAGGAAGAGCGTGCCCCGGTCGGCAACCTCGAACAATCCCTTCTTAGACGCAATCGCGCTGGTAAAAGCGCCTTTGACGTGCCCGAACAGCGTGGATTCGAGCAAGTCTGGCGGCGTGGATCCCGAGTTCACGGGCACAAACGGACGGTCGCGCCGCGTGGAATTCAGATGAATCGCTTTGGCAATCAGTTCCTTGCCCGTCCCGCTTTCGCCTTGCAGCAACACCGTAGAGCGGCTGGGCGCCACTTGCGCCACCAGATCGAAAATCTTCAGCATGGGCTCGCTCTTGCCCACGATGTTTTCAAAGTTGTAGCGCTGCTTGAGCGCGCGCTTCAGTTGGATATTCTCTTCTTCCGCCTTCTGGCGGGCGACGGCTGCGCGCACGTCGGCCAGCAGCTTCTCATTGTCCCAAGGCTTCTGGATGAAGTTGGTGGCGCCTGATTGCATAGCACGCACCGCGTTCTCCACGGTTCCGTAGGCGGTGATCATGATGACTGCCTGTTGCGGATGCAGCAGCCGAATTTCAGAGAGCACGTCCATCCCGTTCTTGTCGGGTAGCGCCAGGTCGAGCAAAACCACGTCAAACGTCCGCTGTCCAATCTCCGCCAGACCTTCCCGTCCGCCACCCGCAACCACGACGGTGTAGCCCTCCATCTGAAGCAGGGTCTCTAGCGATTCTCGTATTTCCACCTCGTCGTCAATGATGAGGATTCTGCCGGCGCTGACCGGAGTGCTTTCCGGTGTGCTGCGGCGCGGGATCGGCGTTACTTCAGACACAGCTAAATCAGACATGAACGGCCTTCCTGGTCGATGTCGATATTAATGGGAAATCCAGGGTGAAAGTGGTGCCTTCGCCCGGGCGGCTCTCCACACGTATATTGCCCGCGTGTTCCTGGATGATGCCGTAGGTGACGGAAAGTCCAAGACCGGTGCCGCGACTCTGGCCCTCCGCCGGCGACGTCTTGGTAGTGAAGAATGGATCGTAGATCCGTTGAATGTTTTCCTGAGCAATGCCCGATCCGGTATCGGAGACGCGCACGCTGACGAATTCGCCGTTCAGCGTCGCCACGTTCAATGTTCCGCCCCCGGCCATGGCATCCTTGGCATTCAGGAATAAATTCAGAAACACTTGCTGCAAGCGCCCGGCGTTGCCCTGAATCAACGGAAGCTTCTCGTTGAGCTCGGACTGCACCTGAATGTGCGCCACCTTGAACTGGTGCTCGAGCAGCGCCAGCGTGTCCGCGATCACCTTGTTCAGACTGACTTCGGTCAATTCCGTGCCGGTGGTGCGCGAGAAGTTCAGCAAATTATTGACGATTTCCGAGGCACGGAACGTCTGCTTGGTGATTTTCTCCAGCAGCCCCGCTTTCTGCGGATCGGACTGCAACTGCTTTGCCAGCATTTGCGTGTAGGAGGAGATCACCGCCAGCGGCGTATTAACCTCGTGCGCCACGCCAGCCGCCAGCAATCCAATTGACGAAAGCTTATCGGCCTGGGTGAGCTGTACCTCAAGTTCGATTCTTTCGGTGATGTCGTCCACGATTACCAGCCGTCCCACCACGTTGAACTTGCGGGTGACCAGCGGCGCCATCGCCACATTCACGACACGCGATTCTCCGGTGGGCGTCACCAGCCGGAACTTATAGAGATTGTGGATGCCTGGATTCTGCCGTACGCGATAGAACTCCTCGGCGAAAGCGGCCGGAAAGACCTCGCTCAAACTACGCCCCACCACCTGCCAGCGCGGCTGGGCATACATGACTTCCATCTGCGAGTTCCAGGACTCGATGCGGTCCTGCAAATCCACCGCCATCACACCGACGTTGATGGATTCAACGATGTTCTCGTTGAAATCCTTGAGCCGCTCGTACTCGCTGACTTTTTGCTCGAGCGAGGCATACAACCGTCCGTTCTGGATCGCAATGCCGATGTATCCCGCGAGCGTTTCGAGCAATTCCACATCTTCGCTGGAAAGAAAATCGCCTTGCATGGTCTTGCCCAATCCGAGGAAGGCGATGGTCTTTTGCCGCGCGTGGCATGGAATGTAGTAATTCAGATCCAGGCGTAAGATGGCTTCTTGCGCTGTCGCATTTTCACGCGGCAACTGGCGTGTATTCTCGAAGAAGACATGTCCGGCGGCGTCCTCGATTCGCGGCTTCGCCAGGAACGACAAATCGAGACCGGTGACGTGGGCGATGCCGAACGATTTCGACAGTTCAAAGCGCGAAGAGTCGCTGTTGCCGAGAAAAATTGCGATTCGATCGACGAGCAGTGTGCGTGCCAGCCGGTCGACCAGCGACGACAGCATTTTGTCCAGGTCGGTCTCCGAACTCAACTCGCGGCCGAACTCGATCAGCGTGCGCCGGTAATCGTAGCCCGTGCGGAAGAAGAACCGATCAAGCTTTTCCTGAATCCATTTCCGCACCGGATCAAACAGCAGCGCGGTAACCACGACGGCCACCACCAGCCCGTAAGGTCCGGAACTGGGCACGCGCGTGTGTACCAACTCTGCAATCGCGGCCACGCCAGCGAAGTACACGCCCACCATGGCAGCCGCGGCAAGCGTATACGCCATGCCGCGCTTGAAGATCAGGTCCACGTCCATCAGCCGGTAGCGGAAAATGGCGTATCCGAAAGTCAGCGGCAGCAATCCCAGCGATAGCACCGACACCTTCATGCTCAGCGAAGGCATCACCCCGAACAAATAAGGCAGAACATAACAAAGCGTGAATGGCGTTATTGCGAGGATGGTGCCGCGCGTAATCCATTTCAGTTGCTGCCGCAGAATCGGAGTTGTAGCGTGGCGGTAGTTGTTCCAAAGAACGGCGGCCGCCGAGACGAAGAAGATCGTCAGATAAGCCGAGTGGACTCGATTCAGATTGAAGAGCAGCGAGTTGCTGGCCTTTAAGTACTCAAGAGCCAACAACTGGACCGCGAGCAGTATCGCTCCCGGCACGTACACCAGCGGAATCGACCAGCGATGCCTCCGGACGAACTCCTGGCGTTCCGGGAAAGTCAATACGAAGTGGAGAAACAGGGCCGGCTGCAGTAGCCCAGCGACTTCATTGGCCCAAAAGACGACCCAATCAAAGGCGTTGAACTTGCCGGTATAGTGCAGCGAGTAGAAAACGAACGACACCAGGCAGAAAATATAAAAGTGGGTGGAGCCCACCGCCGTCCAGCGCCGCATCAGTACATACAATCCAATGCCCAGGTAAATGAGCGCGATCAGCCGCAGCCAATCGTTCATGGAGCGCTCGGCCGGAACCAGCACCACTTCCACGTCGAGCGGAACCGAGCCTTGGGTTGCCGACCTTCGGATCAGCGCGTAAGTTGCCTTGGAATAGACGCCGGAATAGTAAAGTTGCCGCGTGACCGCCGCCAAAGTGTCCACGGCGCGACCGTTGACACTGACCACTTCGTCCCCGCGCCGGACTCCGGCTCGCTCTGCCGGCCCGTTCGGCTCCAGCCGGTCCGCGACCAAGCGGCCATTCCGCTCCATCCACCATGCTCCATCGTCGGGAATCGCAGTTTGATGCTCGATCTTGTAGTTGAAACCGGCGAAGAGTACCGCTGCAACTGTGAGAAGAGCCAGCAGAATGGCGGTAAATCGAGCCTCAAATTCGCGGTTCATTGGCTGGGACGGATGCGTGGCGCGGTTAGACTTAGGACGCCTTTTATGCATAAGCAACTTCACTGCCACCCTCCAATCTTGCCCCGTGTTAGTAAGTCGCTTCCAGACAGCAACTTCCATAATTATAGAGAGGTTTCGGGACGGTGGCTATGAATTATGGAATGTGGTTCTGCTTTTTGGAATGCTATTCCCGCCGGAATTGCAGGGGATAGTGCGCTTCCGGTCCGAGACTCGGCTAGCCGATTTCTCCAGGAGAGTTCTTCCCTGAGATTTACCACACCATGGGATTTACAATGACCCCATGTCCCGCCTCGATCAGATCGTCGAGCTTGAAAAACGCTTTCTTCTCCCAACTTACAACCGCTATCCCGTGGGCTTTGAGCGCGGCAAAGGTGTTTTCCTCTACGATTTCGAGGGTAAGAAGTATCTCGATTTCGTGGCCGGCCTTGGGGTGAACGCGCTCGGACACGCTCATCCGCGCATCGTGAAAGCCATCCGTGAGCAGGCCGCCCGTGTGATTCACGTATCGAATCTCTACTACAACGAATATCAGGGACAACTGGCCGAGCGTTTGTGCCAGCTTTCCGGCCTCGACCGCATTTTCTTTTCCAACAGCGGCACCGAGGCGATGGAAGGCGCGATCAAGTTGGCGCGTCTCGCTGGACATCGTCGCTCCGGAGAGACGGCCGGCGGCAATGCCAAGTCCCAGCTGGTGGCGCTACAGGGTTCGTATCATGGCCGAACCTTCGGTGCCATGTCGCTGACCGGCCAGGAAAAATACCGCAAGGGCTTTGAGCCGCTGCTCGAAGACGTGACCTTTGTAGAGCAGAACAATCTCGAGGCACTGCATGCTGCGGTGAATGCCAACACCTGCGCCATCGTGTTGGAGCCCATTTTTGGCGAGGGCGGAATCCTCGAGTGTTCGGAAGAATTCCTGCTCGCCTGCAGGACTCTCGCCGATCACTATCAGGCCGCTCTCATTTTCGACGAGATCCAGTGCGGCCTCGGACGAACGGGCAAGATCTTCGCCTTCCAGAGCTTCGGAGTGGTCCCCGACATCGTCACCATCGCCAAGCCGATCGCCGCCGGAGTGCCACTCGGCGCCTTCCTGTCAAAAGAACACTTCGCATCTGCCATTTCGCCGGGACAACACGGCACGACTTTTGGCGGAGGTCCGCTGGCGTGCCGCGTTGGGCTTGAATATCTCGCGATCGTCGAAGAAGAGCGCCTGCTCGAAAATGTAGTGAAGGTCGGCGGCTATCTGCATCAGCAACTCGAGGAACTGGCCACGAAGTATGCCGCCGCCCGCGAAGCGCGCGGTCGCGGATTCATCCAGGGCCTCGTGCTCGACATTCCCGCACGCCCACTAGTGGAGCAGGGTCTGGCGGAGGGCGTACTCTTCAACGCGACCCAGGACACCGTCCTACGCTTCCTGCCGCCATTCTTGCTCGAAGAAAAGCATGTGGATAAAGGCGTCAGGGTACTGAAAAAGCTGCTGGGCAAGAAGCGGAAGAAGGAGCAGAGCGTGGCGTCGGGGGCTGCTGCAGCGGTCTAACGATACCGCTGTAGAGACAGGGCTTGCCCCTCTCCGGCAGCGCGTAGTTATTGCGTCCGTGTCGAGGCAAGCCGTGTCTCTGCAGCAAAAAAAGAGGGGAGCTCGAATTCAGCTCCCCGAAAGCGATAGAGGCGATATCAACTAGTAGGATACTTGCTATGCATGTTTCGTTGCCCGTCAACACGCAAGATCCAAAAGAAAAATTCAGGCCGGTCGACGCGCGCAATACGCAATTCCAGGTCCCAGTTCAGATCGAAGAGCACTGGCTCGAACTCCCCGACGGACGCATGCGTTACCTCAAAGCAGGTTCAGGTCCGGTGCTCATCTTCGTCCACGGGCTGATGGGCTATTCGTTCTCCTGGAGATTCACCATTCCCGCGCTGGCATCCTATGCGACCGTTTATGCCATCGACAATCTGGGCGCTGGATTATCAACCGCTTGTGAGGGTATGGACTGCAGTGTGCGCGCCACCGCCGGACGCGTCCTGCAATTCGCGGACGCTCTCGGCATTAACAATTTCGACTTGCTGGGTACGTCCCACGGTGGAGGCGTCGCCATCATGGTCGCGGCGGTTTGTTCAGAAAGATTTGCCGAGCGCAAAGATCGACGTCTGCAACGACTGATCCTCGTCGCGCCCGTCAATCCGTGGTCGCCTCATGGCAAGAGGTTTGCCCCTTTTCTGGGCAGCGGTCTCGGTGCATTACTGTTCCGCAACACGATTGAGTCCTGGCGTTCCCTCGACCACCTGTGGCTGCGCCGCCTATTTGGCGATGGCGCCAAGATTCCCCCCGATTCGCTCGAGGGCTACCGCGTACCCGCACTCCAGAATCACTCCCTCCGTCATGCCGTACACATTGCAAGGAATTGGACGGCAGACCTAACGGAACTGGAAACGGTGCTCCCGAAGATTCACGATTACCCAACGCTTCTCATTTGGGGAACGAGGGACCGCGCCGTTGATTTTCGCTCCGCCGAGCCGCTACGCCGGAATTTTCGCCATGCCCGTCTGGTGGCATTCGACGGCGTTGGCCATCTACCTTACGAAGAAGCGCCCGAGGACTTCAACCGGGCGCTCGTGGATTTCCTTACCGGCTGTCCCAGTTCTCAGTTCCCAGTTCTCGGTAAGCCCCAGTCATCTGAGAGCTGAGAACTGAGGGCCGGGAACTCGTTAGACCAATTCATGCATCCCGCGAACTTCCACTGGCTGCTCGACTTCATCGCCAGTTACGGCTATTTGGCCGTGGCTCTGGCGTTGCTGTGCGAGAGCGCAGGCATCCCCGTGCCCGGTGAGATTACGCTCCTGCTGGCGGGCTTTCTCGCCTACTCGGAACACCGGCTCCATCTCGGCTGGATCATCGTGGCGGCGACTTGTGCGTCCACAATCGGCGGCTACCTGGGTTACGCGTTGGGCCACTATGGTGGGCGTCCGCTGCTCGAACGGTATCGAAGCGTATTTCGGATTCCGCCGGCCACACTGGAGCGCGGCGAGGAAATGTTTGCCCGCTACGGCGCAGCTACTGTTTTCGTTGCGCGCTTCATCTTCGGTCTGCGCACTTTCGCCGGACCGCTCGCCGGAGTGCTGCGCATGCGCTGGCGAACGTTTGCTCTTTTCAACTTCCTCGGTGCCGCTGTCTGGGTCACTGTCACGGCCAGCGCCGGCTATCTTTTCGGACAACATTGGCGCAGCCTGCTTCGTGTTATGCAGCGCTTCAACATCGCCGTCCTAATTCTCGCCCTGGCATTAATCCTGTTTCTATGGTGGAGACATCGCCACCGCCCGCCGCCGCAGAATAATTGAACCCTATCGGCTTGTACTGAGAATGGTTGGTGTAATGGGCGATATTAAGCTAACCCTTCCAGCTTTTGGACCTCTCGAAGCCCTATCTTTCAGGGCGGCGATCACGGCGCCACTGTTGACGGTAAGCCTTGTATAAGTGGCACTTCCAGGCCATTCTTGAACACTTGCTCGAATGCCATATTATGAGGAGACTTCGCTCCCCTCTCCCTCCCCGAGAACGACACGGTCTTATCCAACTGCTATTGATACGGATCTAGGCCTTCGAGACTTAGCCGCTCATTGGCAGCGGCGATTAGGCACTAATTATCGACGGTTACGCGATCCGCGATGACGGTAGAAGGCGACGACATCGCTGCGAGTCACGGATCCGCTAATTCGAGAACGAACAGACTGGCCTCGGCTGTGAGGCTTGTGCGCATCGTTTGACCGGCGCGGAACCGCGCCTAGGAGATTACTGAATTATGGCTCACCAACGCTCTTTCTCAGCGAAATCCTTGCTGTTGGCAACCTGCGCGGTCTGGCTGCTCGGCGCGCTTTCCGCCTCGGCTCACGCGCAAAACGTGACCTTCGCGGGCGTCCAGACCACGGTTGCCCAGGGCACGGTGCTGAGCGCCGAACTTTGCCCGTACAGTGTGGCGCTGGATAGGGCGGGCGATGTCTTCCTCGCAGATTACTGCAATGATCGTGTTGTGGAGGTTCCTGCCGGTGGCGGCGCCCCGATCACGGTGGGCAGCGGACTGAGCAGCCCGCACGGTGTGGCGGTGGATGGAGCAGGCGATGTCTTCATCGCGGATACCTTCCATAACCAAGTGGTAAAGGTTCCGGTCGGCGGTGGTCTCCAGACCACGGTGGGCAGCGGATTGAATTCCCCGTACGGTGTGACGGTGGATGGAGCGGGCGATGTCTTCATCGCGGATAGCGGCAACAACCGGGTGGTAAAGGTTCCGGCCGGTGGGGGCGCGCAAACCACGGTTGGCAGCGGACTGAATGGCCCGGAGAGTGTGGCGGTGGATCAGGCGGGTGATGTCTTCATCGCCGATACCTTTAACACGCGGGTGGTAAAGGTTCCGGCCGGTGGCGGCGCCCAGACCACGGTGGGCGGCGGGCTGAGTTACCCAACCGGTATAGCAGCGGATCAAGCGGGTAATGTCTTCATCGCGGACTACTTCAACAACGATATAGTCGAGGTCCCGGCCAACGGTGGCGCCCAGATCACGGTGGCCAGCAATCTGAATCAGCCGGGCGGTGTAGCGGTGGATGGAGCGGGCGATGTCTTCGTCGCGGATACCTTCAACAACCGCGTGCTCGAGCAGCAGGACGTGGCAGTGAATTTCGGCAAAGTCAATGTCTGCCCGGGAGCACAGACGACTCCCGCGCCATGCAACCAGACCCTCACGTTGAACTACAACGTCGCGGCGACCACGACCTTTGGCACAACAAATGTAGTCACCCAAGGCGCGCCCAATCTCGACTTCAAACTGAGCAGTGGCGGCACCTGCACGGGCACGGTGGCCGCAGGGACCGCCTGCACTGTGAACGTTTCATTAGCCCCACTTTCGCCGGGAGCTCGCATGGGCGCGGTGCGGCTCACCGATAACTCGGGCAAGCTGCTGGTCAACACCATGGTCCACGGGATTGGCCAGGGACCGGCGATTGCATTTGGACCAGGAATCCAGACCGCGGTGGGCAGCGGATTGAATGGCCCGAGCGGCGTCGCGGTGGATGAAGCGGGCGATGTTTTCATCGCGGATACTAACAACAACCGCGTGGTAAAGGTTCTGGCGGGTGGCGGCGCCCAGACTACCGTCGGCAGTGGACTGAGTTTCCCGAGCGCTGCGGCGGTGGACGGAGCAGGCGATGTCTTCATCGCGGATTTCAACAACAACCGGGTCGTGGATGTTCCGGCCGGTGGCGGTACCCAGCTCACGGTGAATACTGGGAGCTACACTCTGAGTCGACCGTACGGTGTGGCGGTGGATGGAGCGGGCGATGTCTTCATCACGGATGCCGGAAATAACCGGGTTTTGGAGGTTCCGGCCGGCGGCGGAGCCCCGACCACGGTGGGCAGCGGATTGTCTAACCCGCACGCTGTGGCGGTGGATGGAGCGGGCAATGTCTTCATCGGGCATGCAGGTCCGGTGGTGGAGGTTCTGGCGGGTGACGCCGGCCAGACCACGGTAAATACTGGCAGTTACACGCTGGAGGGAACGTACGGTTTGGCGGTGGATGGAGCGGGCGATGTTTTCATCGCGGATGCCATCAACAACCGGGTGGTGGAAGTTCCAGCCGGGGGCGCAACCCAGACAACAGTGGGCAGTGGACTGAGTTTCCCCGACGGAGTGGCGGTGGATGGAGCGGGCGATGTCTTCATCACCAATTACATAAATAGCGAGGTGGTGGAATTGCAGCGCTCGCAGGCTCCATCGTTGACCTTTGCAGCTACCCTGGTAGGCAGCGCCAGCAGTGACAGTCCGCTGTCGGTCACAATTCAAAATATCGGCAACCAGCCGCTCGATGCCATCACTCCGGGACTGGTCGTCGGCGCAAACTTTCTCCAGGTCGCTGGCTCGGGTACCCCCGCGGATTGCACCAGCAGTTTCTCGCTGCAGCCGGGAGCAAACTGCAATCTCAGCATCAGCTTCAAGCCGACGACTATCGGTTCTCTAACCAGCACGGCAACGTTCACCGATAACGCGCTCAACACCACTCCTTCTGCCAGTCAGAGCATTGCGCTGCAGGGCATAGGCCAACAGACGCAGACCATCACGTTCACTACCAACGCTCCGGGAAGCGCAACCTACAACACCAACTTTCCCGTGGCGGCGACGGGTGGCGCAAGTGGGAACCCAGTGATTTTTACGAGTTCCGGGGCCTGCAGCGACGCGGGTGCAAACTACTCAATGACCAGCGGCACAGGGACGTGTTCGGTGATCGCAAATCAGGCAGGTAGCACCTACTATTTGGCAGCGTCCACCGTTACACAAACGGTTATCGCCACCCAGGCCAGTCAGACGATCGCGTTCACGCAAAGCGCTCCGGCAAATGCGCCCTACAACAGCAGCTTCACGGTCGCCGCCACAGGTGGCGGAAGTGGATACGCGGTGACGTTCACGAGTTCTGGGGCGTGCACCAATAATGGCGCGATTTTTACGATGACAAACCCCACAGGGACTTGCACGGTGACCGCGAACCAGCCCGGCAACGGCAACTATCTAGCGGCGCCTGCCGTCACAGAAACCACAACCGCAGCCAGAGCAACCCAGACGGTGACCTTGACCGGCCCCCCAGCCACTGCCGCTTACCAATCCACGTTCCCGGTGACAGCAACTTCGAGTTCCGGCATCACTCCGACCATCACGGTGTCCGGCGCCTGCTCGATCAGCGGCGCCACGGTTACGATGACGAGCGGTACCGGGGCGTGCACGGTTGCGGCAAAGGCGGCAGCTAACCCCGACTATCTTGCCGCTACTGCCACAAAAACCACCGCTGCGAAAAAGCTAGTCAGCACAGTCACCTGGACCATACCGACGGCGATTACCTACGGGACCCTACTGAGCGCAACCCAACTGGATGCGACCGCTAACGTTGCGGGCAGTTTCGTGTATTCGCCAGCGCTAGGCACGGAACCGAAGGCGGGAAACGATACTCTGAAGGTCACCTTTACTCCAACTCTCAGTACGGACTACACCACGGTGACGTCCAGTGTTGTGCTCCATGTAAACCAGGCCACGTCGAGCGTCACCTGGCTGACGCCGGCGGCAATTGCTTACGGAACGCCGCTAAGCGGAACGCAACTGGATGCGACAGCCAACGTTGCGGGCACCTTCCTCTATTCGCCAGCGGCAGGCGCGGTGCTGACCGCGGGCACCCACACTCTATCCGTTACGTTTACACCGACGGACCACACGGACTTCTCCAAAGTGTCCGCTACAGTAACGCTGGTGGTCAATAAAGTTGGTACCACGACCACGATCACCAGCAGCCTTCTCAATCCGTCGGCGGCCGGGCAGGCGGTGACGGTGCATTTCACCGTGACGCAGGCAACGAACTATGCCGCGCCGACGGGCAGTGTAACGGTTAACGCCAGCACCCTGGAACATTGCGCGGGAACACTCGCGAGCGGCTCCGGAAGCTGCGCGGTGACCTTCAGCAACACAGGGCCAAGAACACTGACCGCAACCTATGCAGGCAATAGCAACAACGCTTCGAGTATCTCGGCGGGGGTTCTGCAGACAGTGAACTAGCGGCCTTGATTTTGCGGCTTTGATTTTGCGACCATGAGTGCCGCGGTGACTGGATCCCCGGTGGGTTTCCTGGGCTGCGGTCATTTCGCTGCGGGAGACTTTGTCTCTTCCGTTCAAAGTATCTTCCGTCACTTCCTTTCACCGCTCCTCCGTCATATGCTGGCAGAAGCATCGACCGGCAGCGGAGAATCCTGTTGAGTTCCGAACCCACCCACATCATGCAACCCGAAACCGCGCCCCGCTTCCCGCGGCTGGCACTTTCGCAGGTCTGGGTGCGATTCCTGCTGGCCATCGTCGGACTGATGCTGGCTTTCGGTGCGGCATTGTTCTCCACGATATTGGGCGAGTCCGGCAACCTCTGGGGAACGATCATTCTGGCGTCGACGGCATTGTTGCTCGCCATCTTCGTCGGCCTGACTACCGTGCCGTACCTGGCGCGGAGAGTCGTCGCCAGCCGTGTCCGCGAAGCGATGGACTACGACGTCACGCGCGCCGGCCTGGTCTATATCCTGATCAGCGTGGTCATCGGGATCGCCGCCATCAACACGGGAAACAACCTGCTCTATGTAGTCGTCGCGGCACTGCTCTCCGCCATCCTGGTTTCCGGCGTCGCTTCGGCGCTCGTGCTCCGTAGTCTCGTGCTCGACGTCCACTTGCCCGAACACGTTTTTGCGGAGCTTCCCATGCTGGCGCGCCTGCTCTTGCGCAACACCAGTTCGTGGTTGCCGTCTTTTTCCGTGCGCGTGGTTCCCGCCCGGCGCAAGAATAAAGAGCGCTGGAGCTGGGAGGCCTACACCTTCGGCTGGCCCCGCAATCGCGTTGCGCAGGACCAGTGGCTGCGGCTTCCCGACCGCCGCCTGCGGCGCGTGCGCGAAGCCTCCGAAAAGCCCATCCTGCAGGAATCCGTCTATTTCCCATTTCTCGCTCCCGGGCAGGAACTGCGCGCCGACCTGGAGATCGGCTTCCCAGTTCGCGGCCGCTACTGCGAAAAAAACTTCGGCCTGGCCACCCGATTTCCTTTCGCTTTTCTGATGAAGACGCGACGGATCAACCTGGCCCGCGAAGTTATCGTCTACCCTGTCGTCGAGCCCACCGAACAGTTCCGCGAAATTCTTCCCATGGTTACCGGCGAATTCGAAACCTTTATCAGAGGGCGAGGCAACGATCTGTACCTCATCCGCGATTACATGCCCGACGATTCCGCCCGCCACGTCGACTGGAAAGCCACGGCCCGCACCGGCTCGCTTAAAGTGCGCGAGTTCAGCCGCGAGGATGAGCGGAAGCTCCGCATCGTGTTCGATAATCCGGCGCCCGGAATCCTGCAGCCCCCGGTGTATGAGCGAGCGGTGCGCTTGGCGGCGTCTCTGGGATGGCACTTTCACCATGAAGATGTCGAAGTCTCTTTTGTCGCGCCGGGCCTGGAGCCGACCGAAGACGTATTCATGTTTCTGCGCTACTTGGCGCTCGTCGCGCCGCAGGAGGCGACACCGGTATTCAGTCATCTACGGGCCAGTGAAGACTACAACCTGATCGTGACCGCCCGCGAAGCCGCCGATATGCCCGCCGCTTTGGCCGCCAGATCCTACGTCATCTCCCTGCACACCCCGGTCGAGACGCATCGCTAGAGTGGGGGACGGGGCTTTGCGGGGCGAAGCCCGCCACCACGCCACCTCATTTTTCTCTTTCCCCCTGGCGATTTTCGACATATACTGCGCCGCGGGTCCGGTGATCAAACGGTTTTTGCGTCCTTCGTTCGGAATGCCTTTGACGCTGTTCGCCGGGCACGTCGCTTTCCGGCATATGCCCACGGGAGGTGCAAATGTTGATCTGTGATCTGCTCAAGAATCAAGTCACCGTATCCGCCGAGGTCCACCAGACCGTGCTCGAGGTCGCCCGCCTGATGGTGCAGCACAACATCGGCGCCGTGCCGGTTCTCCGGGACGGCCAACTCTCCGGCATCTTCTCCGAGCGGGACCTTATGAGCCGCGTGGTCGCTGGCGGAAAAGACCCCGCCCGCACTCCGGTCAGCCAGGTCATGACCGAAGATCCTCTGACTGTCGCTCCCAACGATCCCCTGGAAACTTGCATGACCCTGATGAAGCGCCACGGCTTTCGCCACCTGCCGGTCTGTGCCGGTCGCGAACTGAAGGGCATGGTTTCATTGCGTGACATCCTTCTCCACGACCTCGACGAAAAGGATGACGAAGTTCGGATGATGCGCGCTTACCTGCATTCCACCCCTGAAGCCGGATAGGCCAGCCCGCGCTCCCTCTGGGTGGCCGAACGCAGCGGTGGCTTGAACCGGTTTCGAACTCCGATTTTATCGTCAGATCGCCTTCACATTCCGCTGGTAGAGACGGTGAGCCGCGTCTGTATGGGAAATCAGGCGCTCCTCCCAAGGAGTTCGGCATTGAACTGACGCTTAAACCAGTGTGAGTTGGCGAGAGGGTAATGGTTACTAAGGTTACCTAAGTAGGTTGACCCCACAGGGTTACCTGCCTCAGGATGAGAGGGAAGGGTAGAGGTGCGGGGGGCTGGGTTGGGCGCATTCTTTCCTTGCAGGGACCTATGACTTGGCACAGCCATATCATCCTCTATTTGTGGTGCGCTGCACCGATTCTGCAATCGATGGCGGCGGTCGTCTTATGGCGCCGTAAGCTGCGCAAGCAGTTTCCCGTCTTCTTTTTCTTCCTCATCGCGCAGGTGGCAAATTTTGCCATTCTCTTTCCACTTTCGTTCGCGGGCAATTACAGCGTCTATTTCAGCCTTTTCTGGGTGGGCGAGGTGGTCAACGCGGTTCTCGGCTTCAAGGTGATCCACGAGATTTTCCTCGACGTGTTCCGCCCCTATCACACGCTGAAAGACCTGGGCACTCTGCTGTTCAAGTGGGCGGGCGTGGTGATGATGCTGGTTGCGGTGGTAGTTGCCTTCTCGAATTCGTTCGACCAGAGCCCGCTGGTGCACGCCATTACCACCCTGCAGCGTTCGGTCCGCATTGTGCAGGTTGGCCTGATTCTCTTTTTGCTTCTGTTTTCGCGCTTTCTCGGAGTATCTCGGAAGCAGATCAGTTTTGGCATCTCTCTGGGCTTTGGGCTCTTCGCCGGTGCGGAATTGCTGTTGTATGCATTGAATTCGGGGGGATTCGTCCAGCAGGGCAATTTGAACCTGATGCAGATGTTGACTTACAACCTCGCCGTATTTATTTGGCTGGGCTACTCGTTCTCGCGCCAAGCCGTGCGCGCGAGCGCCGTCAACCCTTTACAGACTCAGCGCTGGGAACAGGGCTTGGCGGATCTTCAACCCCTAGAGCCATCCGATTCCCTGATCCCCATGTTCGAAGGCATGGTGGAGCGCGCGTTTTCACGAAGCTCGACTCTAGAGCCTATGGAAAATCGTTCCCAGCTCGACCGCTCTACTGTCCCCACCAAGGCCAATTCCGCGGCAGCCGGTTCCAAGACCCGGCCATAGCTCTGGTAACCTCAAAAGCGCGTCCCGCAAAAATGTTGTCAAGAGAATTCTTTGCCCTGCCGTAAGTCCATTCCGAAGCCTGGAATAGAACCAATTCCAGTTCAACCATTACTTTAACAAACTATCGTCAACCTCTTTCCTTTTGGCTGCGGGGCCAACCGTCCGCTTTTCGGAAGCTGCGCCAGATGTCGCCTTCGAGTTGTACGCTTCGAGTAACCCTCAATGAATCAGAAAGTTGCAAGGTGTGTATAATCCTCCCGCTCGGAGGGGGCAGCTTGTTTGCCTGCCTCGGGGCAGACCCTAAGGAGAAAGCAAAACCATGAAACGTTCTCTCAGAGCGTTACTGCTGTTGGTGGGTCTGGTAGGCACATTTGCGTATGCCGCTGCCCCGAGAGTAGCCACTCGGGGGTGGATACCGCTGTGTCCTCCCAGTCATCCGATGTGCACCCAGTAGTCGAACTGGGACGCATGTTCGCGAAGAGGTAAATAGCCAGTCAAGCAACATGACGTGACTCGTTGCAACACGAAAACAATCTTCCGGGCTGGCCTCCAAGGTCAGCCTCTTTTTTTTACTTCACAACTTTTAAGGTGAGAAGAAATGATTCGCTGCGCGGGTTCAGACACGCTGCGAAAAAACGCAGGAGACTCCCGTGGAGGCGGCGCCTGACACGCCTTCCGAGCCGCGTCAGACTGCACCTCTACAGGAAATCAGAGCCCCCTTTCGGAAGCTGGGCATCGGAAATCGACTTTTTCCGCCGCCCTCAAGTTTCATCGGCAGCCAAGCCCGGGAACTTCAGTGGCGAGAAAGGATTGATATACGCAAGGATTGATATGCGCTCAGAGTCGTCCGGTTATGGCCTGAACTAACAGCAGCACCCCGATGCCTGCCAAGCCGAAGTAAATGTACTTCAAAAAAGTCTCTCCATGCATCCGATGGTTGATCACTCTGCCGACGACCACGGCTAGCAGCGTGACCGGCAGCGAGACTAAGTAATAATGCGTTACAGCAGGGACCCAGAGTCCGGCCAGCCAATAACCCCCCATGCCAATCATGCTGGCGGGCAAAAAATATCCTTGCAGGGTCGCCCGGAAATGCTGCGCCGACCACCGACGCATCGTCCCGTAAACTACCAGCGGAGGACCATTCATTCCATAAGCTCCGCCCAGCACGCCGGCACAGAATCCGCAGGCCAACAGCCATCCTCGACTGTCGTGTCGCAGTTCGAGCGGCGGGCGGCCGAGCGTCGTACTGAGCAAAGAGTATAAAGAGAACATGATAATGATCACTCCGAGCGCGGCCTTCACAGCGCTTTGGTGACTGCTCGTCAGCAGCCGCAGCCCCAGCGGAATGCCAGCCAAAGTGGAGAGCACCAGCCAGACTGTGCTGCGCAGATGAATTTTCTTCCAATCCTGCACGACCACTAGGGCAGCGATGGTTATCGAAACCAATACTGCAAGCGGAGCGGCAATGTTCAATGGAATGTAGAAGGCGAGAAGCGGGACCGCCACCAGAGCCTCACCAAAGCCGAACGCCGATCGAATCAGCGTGGCAAGAAACACGATGCATAAAACGTGCAGAGTAGTAACGTCGATTGTGATCTCCACGGCAGGCAGAATTGGCCACGACAGCACAGACACTACAGAATCCAAACTCCACTCACGCCGCTGGACGCGCCCGCGATCCCAACGCACGCGCCAGTTCTTGCGCATCGAAAATCGGCGGCTGGCAAGCAAACCCCGAGCAGAGCACCGCAAACGATCTCCCCCCGCCGAGCGCCGGAAGATTCGGGATCGTCTCCGCCAAAGCCGGTGGCAGGTTCTGAGCGACAGGCTTGTCGGCATCCAAACGCAAAACCGCCGTACTCAATGAAAGCGGCCCCACCGCCGCTCGATACAGTTCTGCCGCCGCCGCGTCCTTCCCGATGACCACTACCTGTGTATGCGGCTGGATGAATCGGACCACCGCCAGCCCATACGTCGCCGCAAAAATTCCATGTTGTCCGGCGACCCCGGCGTAGATCTCCTGCGTCTGCTGGGCCTTGTCGCGATACGAAACTTCGCGATCCGACAAATCATTGGCGTATCCCTGCAACCGCAGCAGCGCTATTGCCGCCGCCGAATTTCCCGCCGGCGTCGGAGAATCCTGAAATGGTTTCCGCCGCGTCCCCAAGATTCCAAGCGCAGTCTCTTCGTTTCCCACCCGCCGTGCGTCAAAAAATCCGCCGGCTTCCGGATCGAAAAAGTCCGCCACCATCGCATCCGCAATCGACCGCGCAAACCGATAGTAGCTCAAGTCCGCCGTAGCCTCGTAAGCGTCAAGACAGGCACTCACCGCGAAAGCATAGTCTTCCAGTACCCCGGAGACCCGCCGTTCCGTTTTGGTATCCGAGGGAGCATCCGAGGAAGCTTCTGAGTAAGCAATTACATGCTTCATCCCGCGCTTCGCATCCCATCCCTCGGACAGCAGACGATCCAGTGAGCGCAAAGCAAAGTGTCGCGCCTCTGCCAAGTCCAGAACTTTGCCCGCCTCCAGATAAGCCGAAACGCACATCGCATTCCAGCCCGCATAAACCGTCTTGTCCACGTAAGGCGTAGGACGCAGCAAACGCGCCGCATACATTTTCTTCCGAGCCGCCTCGAGCAGCGCCCGCGCGCGCTCCACCGGAATGCTCAGCCGCCGAGCGATTTCTTCCAACGAGCTCTTCACGTAAAGCACATTCTTAGCGGGATTGTGGTGCATGTCTCCCACTTCCTGGATGTCGTAGTACGCCGTCGCCACCGCCGCCTCATCTTCGGTCAGCACCGCCTTGGCTTCCGCCAAAGTCCAGGTGAAATAATCGCCATCATCGTCCATCGAGTAATCGGCATCCTGCGAGGCGTAGAAGCCGCCATGTGCACGGTCGCTGAGCCATTCATCCATCCAGCGAATAATGTCGCGCGCCACTCCCGCGAAAAACTCGTCGCCCGTAGCCTGATAAGCGTGCACATAATTTTTCAGTAACTCGGAGTTGTCGTAGCACATCTTCTCGAAGTGCGGCACGATCCAGCGCTCGTCCACCGAATAGCGATGGAAGCCGCCCGCCAACTGGTCGTAGACGCCTCCGCACGCCATCTTCTCGAGCGTGCGCGTGAAAATAATCCGCAAGTCTTCATCTTCTGTGTGGTGACTGGGCGGAGCCTGCCCAGAGCGGAGCCGAAGGGCCCCGCTTCCACACGCATAATGCTCCATCACCAGATCGAGCGCCGCCGGATGCGGAAACTTCGGAGCATTTCCAAATCCGCCATTGACCTCGTCAAACATCTGCCGCGCCGATTCCAGAATCGCATCAATCACCGTAGCGGAAACTTTTCCCTCGCCCGCCGAAGCGGATTCCGCCCGCGCGATCGCGCTCTCGACCATCTGCGCCTGCTCCAGCACCTCGCCATGCTTCTCGCGATAAGCCGCAGCAATCGAAAGCAGCACGCGCTTGAAACTGGGCCGCCCATAAGATTCCGTGGGAGGAAAGTAGGTCCCGCCATAAAACGGCTTGCCATCCGGAGTAAGAAACGCCGTAAGCGGCCATCCGCCCTGTCCCGTGAGCGCGCCCACCGCCGCCTGGTACCGGCTGTCAATATCCGGACGCTCGTCCCGATCCACCTTCACCGCGATGTAATGCTCATTAACAATCGCCGCGACTTCGGCATCGTCATAAGACTCGCGATCCATCACATGACACCAGTGGCACCAAACCGCCCCAACATCCAAAAGCACAGGCTTGTTGGCCGCACGAGCCGCGGCAAAAGCCTCCTCCCCAAACTCATGCCACCGGATCGGCTGATGCATCGCCGATCGCAGGTACGAAGAAGAAGCATGGGCTAGTGCATTCTGCGACGAGACGTGGGGGGAATCGGTCATCAGCCTAGTTTAGCCCTATCAGGTTGCGGAAAAACTCGATTTGAAGCGGACGCCGTACCACGAAACTCTCTTGTTTCCACAGCACAACCTGATAAGAAGAAGGTATGCGTGGAAAAGACGAGCAACAGTTGGATG
>Ga0182024_10000432_pt1 | contig 107685 bp, 88 predicted proteins | sample P32metaG_FD_120480 | JGI IMG/M metagenome (GOLD analysis project Ga0182024, IMG submission 120480) | Permafrost microbial communities from Stordalen Mire, Sweden - P3-2 metaG (Illumina Assembly) | ecosystem: Environmental > Terrestrial > Soil > Wetlands > Permafrost | place: Sweden: Stordalen... | reverse complement strand
CTGGCATAGCGGCTGGCATAGCGACACTCCGGGCAACGCCGTTTCATGTAATCTAATAGAGGTCAAATTATGCAACGAAGAGAATTCCTCTCAACCACTCTGGCGACCGCAGCCGCGTCCGCTCTATCGAATCGCGCGGTCGCTCAAACTCCTGCCGCCGCGCCCCCGGTTCGCATCGGTGTAGACATCTACAGCCTCCAGAACCAGAATTTCACGCCCTTCCAGTCGCTCGACTATTGCCACAATCTCGGCGTCAAAGTCGTCCACTTCAGCGAAATCCGCTTCCTCGGCAATCTGGAACCCGACAATCTGAAGAAAGTCCGCGAGTACGCGGCAAACCTCAATATCGATCTCGAAATCGGCATGAAGTCGATCTGCCCCACCTCGACGATGTTTGTTGCGGCCGATGGCACCGCCGAAGAGCAGCTTGGCAAGATGATTCAGTCCGCGAAGATTATCGGCTCTCCCATCGTGCGCTGTGTCCTCGGCAGCGCCAACGAACGCTCCGGCAAAGAATCGCTCGAAGGCCACATCGACGACACCATCAAGGTGCTGAAAAACATCCGTAGCCAGGCGATGGATGCCGGAATCAAAATCGCCATCGAAAACCACGCCGGCGACATGCAGGCGCGTGAACTGAAGACGCTGATCGAAGGCGCGGGAAAAGAGTTCGTCGGTGTCTGCATCGATTCCGGCAATCCGATGTGGACACTCGAAAGCCCGCACCTGACCCTCGAAACGCTCTACCCCTATGTCCTGACCAGCCACGTCCGTGACACCTATGTCTGGATGACTCCCAATGGAGTTGCGGTGAGGTGGTGCCGCACAGGCGAAGGCAACATCGACATCGACGGATATATAAAGAAGTACATCGAACTCTGTCCAGGGCGCGCGCTTTCCGCCGAGGTCATCGTGCAGGCGCAGCCGCGCATGTTCGCCATTCAGGATCCGAAGTTCTGGGCCCCGTATAAGACTACCCCGGCGTGGGAGTTCGAGAGATTTCTCGAACTTGCCGAAAAAGGCGTGGTCCCGCCCGCTGCGCCGCAGGGTCAAGGCCAGGGTCAAGGTCGGGGCGGAGGTGGCCGCGGTCCGGTGACTCCGGAAGTGCAGGCGCAACGCCTCGCGACGCAGCGCGAAGACCTCGACGTGTCGATCAAATACACGAAGGAATTGCTCGCGCGTCTCTGACGCGATCCCGCTCTCCCATGAAAAACGAATACCGCGCCGACCACGTCGGCAGTTTTCTGCGCCCTCAGGCTCTGCTCGCGGCGCGCGCCGCCCATGATGAGGCGCGACTACGCGAACTCGAAGACCTGAACATCCGTTCGGTTCTGGCGCGTCAGCAGGAACTCGGCTTCGGCATCTCAACCGACGGCGAATTCCGGCGCAGCACCTTCATGAGCGATTTCACCGATTCGGTAGAAGGCTTCGCTCTGGATGAAGAAGCGATCGGCTATTCATGGAAAGCCGGAACGGGAACGGGATCGGCGCCGAGCCATATCCCCGGCATCGTCGCGGACAAACTCCGCCAGACGCGACGTCTCACGTCATCGGAGACGCAATTCCTGCTCGCCAACAGCCGCACCAACTTGAAGGTTACGCTCCCCAGCCCGAATCAATTCCCCTTCATTTCATACAAGAAGGGCGTGACCGATAAGGTCTACGCGAACCACTCCGCGCTCCTTGCCGACGTAGTCGCAATCCTTAAAGGCGAAGTCGGGGCCCTCGCGGCAGATGGCGTCCATTACATTCAACTCGATACGCCGCGCTATTCCTATTACATCGATCCGAAATGGCGCCAATGGCTGCGAACGGAAATTGGCGTCGACCCGGACGTCGCTCTCGATGAAGCGATTGCCGCCGATAACGCCTGCTTCGATGCCGCGCGCGGATCGGGCGCAACACTCGCGCTACATCTGTGCCGTGGCAACAATCGCGGCAACTGGTATGCCCAGGGCGGCTACGACGCGATCGCGGAGAAACTCTTCAGCGGCCTGCGCGTGGATCGCTTTCTCCTGGAGTTTGACGACGAGCGCTCCGGCACCTTCGAGCCGTTGCGGTTTATCCCCGCCGGGACGACCGTTGTACTCGGCCTTGTCAGCACGAAACGGCCGGAGATGGAAACATCCGCGGACCTCATCCACCGGATTGAAGCCGCGTCGAAATACGTTCCGCTGGAGAATCTTGCGCTAAGCCCGCAGTGCGGCTTCGCCTCCGTCATGGAAGGCAATCCCGTGACGGAAGAAACCCAGTGGGCCAAGATGAAACTCGTCGCCGACACAGCGCAGCAGGTCTGGAAGTAACCTCAGGTCCCGCTGCTGATGTAGCTGTGCAAATGTCCGATCATGTCCTCCTGCACCGACATAATCCACTTCATCAGATCGCCGATCGAGACCATTCCGACAGGATGCCCGTTCTCCACCACAACGAGATGCCGCAAACGATAGGTCGTCATCATGCGCAGGCAGTCTTCCACCGTATCCTGCGGCGTGACGGTCGTAGCCGGATAAGACATCACCTCCCCGACAGTTGTATCTTTTGACGCGCGACCCAGCAGAATGATCTTGCGGGCATAGTCGCGCTCCGAGAAAATGCCCAGCAATCGCTCGGGTCCGATGACAGCCAGCGCGCCGATGTCCCGATCGGCCATTTGCTGCACAGCGTTGTAAACGGTAACCTCAGGCGCAACGGAGAAGAGTCCCCACCCCTTGCTGCCCAAAACGGATTGAATCGTGTCCTGTAACGGCATGCCATGCCTCCCTTCTATCGGTGTCCGAAGTCCGGACGACTTAGACACTACTCCGATTCAGGTCCGGTGGCAAGGGGTAAATTGCGGCTTACAATAAGCCGTTTTGTTCCAGTAACGTTCTGATCGCCGGCCCGATCTTCAGGAACTCATCGTAGTCGGGGCGTTTCCGGAAGTAGCCGTTGCCCATCCTGGCGCTTTCGTTCCGGTCAGCGGGGGAATCGGAAGATGTCAGCACGATCACCGGAAGCGTAGAGTAGCGCTCGCTGGCCCGGATTCGGCGAAGCACCTCGAAGCCATCTATTTTGGGAAGATTGATGTCAAGAATCGCGGCATCGGGCGATGGCGCGTTCGGATCCTTCTCCGCGCTCTCGATAAATGAGATCGCCAGCTCGCCGTCCGATGCCGAGTAAACTTCCACCGGCAGGCCCTCGATTCTGATGGCTTCGCGAACCAGCAGAGCGTCCGCCAGGTTGTCTTCAACCATCAGAACGTTGAGCTTCCGTGCGGTGGAATTGCCCGGCATATCGGGGGACAGTGAAGTGGAAGGTAGCGCCGTGCCCGACGCTGGATTCGACCCAGATTCTTCCGCCATAGCGTTCAACGACGCGCTGGCAAATAGCCAGTCCGACGCCCGTGCCACTGTATTTCTGGTCCCGATGTAGTCGCTTGAATACGCCAAAGATTTTCTCCTTATACTGGGGATCTATGCCAATTCCGTTATCCTGCACGGAAAGACGCCAGGCCGCGCCCAAATTCGTGGCTGAGATGTGAATCCGGGGCGGCTCTTCCCCCCGGTATTTGATTGCGTTGCCGATAAGATTCTGCAGAACCTGCTGCAAATGGACTTCGCGCATGTAGACTTGCGGTAGCGTGTCATATGTAACCGTCGCACCGCTCTCGCGGATCGCCTCCGCGAGGCCCGAAAGCGTCGCCTGCAGAACGCCCGACGCATCCTGCAGCGATACATCGCCATCGCTGACTCCCGCTCTCGTATAGGCAAGCAGATCGTTAATCAGCATCGCCATGCGCCGGCCGCCTTCGGTCAGGAAGCCAAGAAACTGTCTGCCGTCCGCGTCCAGCACATCGCGATAACGTCTCGCGACGATTTCGCTATATATTGTAACGTTACGGATCGGCTCCTGGAGATCGTGGCTCGCCGAATACGCGAACTGCTGAAGATCGTCGTTCGCGCGCCGCAGCGCCTCTTCTTTTTCTTTCTGCTCATGAATATCGGTGTCGGACCCGATCCACATCGAAATGGCACCCGACGCATCGCGCATCGCGTGGACCCGCGTCAGATGCCACCGGTATTCTCCGTCGGCGCGGCGGAAACGATGCTGAATCTGAAACGGCTCGCCGGTCGTGAGCGACTGTTCCCAGATCTGAGAATCCGCCTCAAGGTCGTCAGGATGGGTAATCCCGGTCCAGCCCTGCTCCTGGAGCTGCTCAAAAGTGAGCCCGGAAAACTCAATCCATTGCCGGTTGAAGTAATTCACCTCGCCGCCGGGCGCGGCTGTGAAGATTTTCTGCGGCATGGACTCGGCGAGAAAACGAAAACGCTCGCGCGCCCTCTTGACGTCGCGCAGCGCCTCTTCCCTGTCCAGCAGCGCCTTCCTGAGACTGGTATCCCGCGACTGAATGCCCGCCAGCATCTCGTTGAAGCCATCCGCCAGAACGCCCAACTCGTCGGCTGAGACCTTCTTCGCGCGAATACTGTAATCGCTGGTCTTCGAAACCGCCGTGGCGGCCTCCACGAGCTGCGAGATCGGGCTGGCGATGATGGCCCTCAGACCCGACGAAAGCAGGAAAGCGATCAGACTGGAGACCAGAAGAACGCCGACGACGATGGTGCCGTACAGCTGCCGGCGTTCGTAGATCTCCTGCAGGTCGTAAAGCAGCATCAGCGTGCCGATCCGTTTGCCTTCGAGAGCGACGCCGTATGAAACAGTCAGGCTGTCAGCGCCGAACCGGATTTCATCGCGGTAATCGGCCGGCGGACATCCCTGTGACGCGCCTGCACGAATATACCGAGCAAGCTCAGTGCCATCCGTGCGGTAGATACATGCGGCAACAAGGTGGCCTCTGGCGCGCAACGCGTTGAGAGTATCGCCCGCCGATTTGGGGTCGTTAAAGTCCAGCGACGCAGTGGTGTTTTCAGCGACAATTCGCGCCAGCGCCGACAAATCCCGACCCAGATTCTGCCGGAAAAGCACCGAGTCAAAGATGAGGATGCCGAAACACGCGAGCAGCATCGCCGTCGCAGTGGTCACCATGATGATGATCATGAGCTTCTGCGAAATCGGCCTGTCCCGTATTGGACCGCTCATCTTCATCTGGTGACCGACTTTGCGACGGACAGGAGCTTGGAACTCAGTCTGAATCCAGCCTTCTCCGCCGCTGCCTGGTTAATATCGAATCGCACCCGGCGGTTCTCGACGACGAACGAAATCATGCCGCCTCCGCGAACGAATTCCCCGCCCTCTCCGACAGTCAGAACGCCGCGGCCCAGTTCCGCCAGGACCCCCGAACTATCGTCCTGGCGGCCGACGAACAATATCTGGCACGAACCCGGCGCGGGTTGGGCGTCCAGCTTTCGAATGGCCACTTTCCGGCCGTAGACAGACTCTCCGCTGACGACCTGATCGAGTTCGTTGCCGAAGGGATTATTGCCCAGAACACAGATATTGAAGGGCGAATCGGGGGAACCGAGCGTTCCGGGCGGCCAGTCGATGAACTTCGTGAAGTCGAGCAGGAAAACCGCCTTCAGCCGATATTCCAACGGCTCTTCGGCCTTAGCGGAAAAGCGTGGAAACAGACCGCCCGCGATGACCACGCAAATCAGCGCGGCCATGCGCCAGCGGGAGCCGATGCGGGTTACCTGCGCCATGCAATTTGTGCGTAGCCGCTCCGCTCGATGCCGACGAGGACGAAGGGATCGCCGCCGTCTTCAAAGTGCGAAGGTTGCAGCAAGTTCATGCCGACAAACGACAATTCGATTTGCCGGTTCAACTGCCAGGCCAGCCGGATGTCGGCGGTGGAATAGGCCGGAACCGCGGCAGGGCTCTGTCCCGGAAGAGCACTAATGTGCCGGAAATTCAGATCGAGCTTCAGGACCTTCGAGAGATCGAACGCCGACTGGACCATGATCTGATGGCCGGGGCTGGAACCCTGTATGGCGGGCGCGGAGCCGAAATCCGTGGAACCTGGAGCCTTATAAACGTCCATGTGCAGATACGAATAAGAACCCGTCAGCCGCCAGAAAGATGTGGGACGCCATTCCGGGGCGATTTCGATTCCTTTGGTGGTAGCCAGCAGACCGTTTCCGACTTCGCCCGGCTCGAGAAGATGGACGGGACCCGGGTCCGTTTCCACGAACGGTGCCCCGGTTATATCTTCACTGAAGAGATTGTGGTAGTGATTGTAGAAACCCGCAAGATCGACATAGACCTTTTTGCCGAGCAAACGACGGTAGCCGAGTTCGGAACCGTTCAGTTGTTCCGGAGCAAAATTTGCGTTGGCGTTGAAGCGCGCGAAGAACGGTAAACCGGCGATCGTTCCCGCATAGCCCAGAAGATTGAAATTCTCTTCGGAATCCGAGGGTGTGCGAATGGCATGCGTGAACGCCGCCCACAGGGTTTGCCTGCCGTCGGGTGTCAAGGCGAGGCGCGCGGACGGCTGCGGAGAGACCTTGCCGGTAAAATTAGTGCGCAGTAATTTCGTGCCGAGAGTCAGCGAAAGGCGGTCTTTCACCAGACCGATCTCATCCTCTATGAAAGCCGTGAGAAGGTAATCGACGCGATTCGGACTGGTGAACGCCACGCCCGAGACGATTTCCGTGTCACGCACGGGATCGACCCGCGCGCCCAGGCCCCAGGATACTTTTTGACGCCCGCGCAGGAGAAGGTGCTGGATGAAATCGACATCGGCCGTGTTCCGAACCTCGCCGAGAATAGGCTCCAGGCGGCTGGTGCGGTCATAGTAAACCTGTAGCTGGATGTCGTTGCCTTCGCGGATCTTTTTCTCCCAGCGTCCGAGCACGTTACCGCCCGAAAGAAGGACATTGGCATTGACCACGCGCGAATAGGGAGCAGTGTAAGTTTCCGCCTGGACGCTCTCGCCGGCAACCTCATCGTAGATATCGCCCTGCAAGGTGAAGTTCCCGCGGCTGGCGCCGCTCCAGTCCATGCGGAAGCCTCCCTGGACCGATCGCCAGTCGTCGAAATTCTGGCCGTTCGCGTGATCTTCGGGACCTCGCGTGAAGGACTTCCCGTAGAGACGGTAATCGAAGTTTTTGCCGTCTCCGCCACCGTAACGGGCGTTGACGAAGCCCTGCTCCTCATTGCCGCCGCCTGCCGAAACGAAGGCACCGTGAGTGTCTTTGGAGCTCTTCGTTATCACGTCGATGACGCCGTTCACGGCATTGGGCCCCCAGATGGTGCCACCGGGGCCGCGGATCACTTCGATACGGTCGACATCTTCGAGGAGGGTATCCTGAACCTCCCAGTATGTGCCGTCAAACAGGGGCGTGTAAACGGTGCGACCGTCGACCAGGACAAGAACATCGCGGGTCAGCCGGCTTCCGAAGCCGCGAATTCCAACCGACCAGTGGTTCGCATCGATGCGGGCGACTTCCACGCCGGGAGCCATGCGCAGCGCCTCGGGAATGCTGGTGACGCCGGAGCGGCGAATGTCGTCGCCGGTGATTACGAAAACCGCAGCGGGAGTATCGAAGGCCTTCTCCGGTTCCCTGGAGGGGGTGGTCACCTCGATCTGCGACAGCTCTTCGAGGCTGAGTTTCTTCAACGCCGCGGGATCAAGCTGGTTGCCAGCGGGTTGAGGCAAATCCGCGCGGCCAGGAATGGAAAACGAAACGAAGGCGACGAGCAGCGCCAGCGGAAGACGAAATCCGACCGCACATCTCGTGGGAGACTGTGTGCCCAAACATCAATATTAGCTTAAACAGCGAGTTCCCGCAGTGGGAAAACCGAGCGTCTGCAAGCAGTTAACGGTACTAAATGTGCTCCGGATTACCTGTATTGCGCCTGCAGGGCATCGAGGACCGCGGAGCCGGGGCAGAGTTTCTCGTATGGCAACTGCGCCAGCGGGGTGGACGACGTCTTATTGAGTTCGTGCATGTCCGGAACGCTTTCGTCCGCATACAGAATTCCGGTCACCACTTCGGCCGGATGTTCGCGCAGATACTGCATCGCGGCCATACGGTCGGATACGTCGTAATTGTCGGGGACGCGGGTGAAGTGGATCACGCTGCCATCGTGCATGGTCACGTTCGTTCCGCCCTGACTGGCGATCTCCGCGACGATCTCATGCTGCGGCGCCACAAAGTTCGATTCCGTGGCTTCGAGCAGATGCTGCCGCGTGTACATGTAGCTGCGAGTGGAGCCTTCATGATCGTTGAACGTCACGCACGGGGAAATCACGTCAATCAGCGCCAGACCGCGGTGGGCGATTCCTGCCTTGAGGATCGGAATAAGTTGCTCCTTGTCGCCAGAGAAACTGCGGGCGACAAACGTGGCTCCGATGCTAAGAGCGAGCTGGACGGAATCGATAGGCGACATCAGGTTGGCTTCGCCCTTCTTGCTCTTCGAACCGACATCCGCCGACGCCGAAAACTGGCCCTTGGTCAAACCATAAACGCCGTTGTTTTCGATCACGTACAGCATGTTCAGATTGCGGCGGATGGCGTGGCAAAGGTGGCCGAGACCGATCGAGAGCGAATCGCCGTCGCCGGAAATTCCGACATAGGTCAGATCTTTGTTCGCCGCGTTCGCGCCGGTGACGATAGCCGGCATGCGGCCGTGAGCGGAGTTGAAACCGTGCGCGCCGTTGACGAAGTAGGTAGGCGTTTTCGATGAACAGCCGATGCCGCTCATCTTCGCGATCATGTGGGGCGGAATCGAGAGTTCCCACAGCGCGCGGACGAGCCCGGCAGTGATGGAATCGTGGCCGCAACCGGCGCATAGAGTCGACATCTGGCCTTCGTAATCGCGGACGGTGAGGCCCACATCATTGCGCGTCAGACTGGGATGCGCGACCCGCGGCTTAGCGATTGACGGCATGGAATTCCTCCATCTGGACCCGAACGGGGTCCAGAACGTGTTTCGCACTCAGCGGGAAACCGCCGTAAATCAGCACAGAATGGATCTTGTCTTTCGCGACCTCGGTTTCGAGCAGCAACAAGGTACGCAACTGCGCGTCGCGGTTCTGTTCCACGACAAAGCAGAATTCGTGATCGTCCAGGAATTTGATGACTTCTTCACCGAACGGAAAACCCCGAATGCGCATGTAATCGAGAGCAATGCCTTCCTTCGCGAGGATGTCGGTGGCTTCGCGGACGGCCGGATCGCAACCGCCCAGCGAGATAATACCGATCTGCGCACCCTGCCGTTTCAGAATCTCAGCCTTCGGAACGTAAGCCGCGGCTTCTTTGTGTTTCAGGAGCAGACGATCCATGACTTCCTGGTACTCGTCCGGAACTTCGGTGTAGCCGCCGTACTTGTTATGACCCGAACCGCGTGTGAAAAACGCGCCGTTTTCATGAATGCCCGGCAGCGTACGAGCCGGAACCGAGGTGCCCTCTTCCGGCAGATAGCGATGGAACTTCGGCATCGCTTCCAGTTGCTCTGCAGTCAGAACCAGGCCGCGATTGGGCCGGTAAGAATCGTCCCATTTGATGACGGGCGTGACCCAGTCGTTCATGCCGATATCGAGATCGGACAGCATGAAGACGGGGGTCTGGAACTGTTCGGCCAGATCGAAACTCTTTACCGCAAATTCAAAGCATTCGGAAGGATTCGCCGGGAACAGCAGAATGTGCTTGGTATCGCCGTGCGACGCATAGGCGCATTCGAGGACATCGCCCTGCTGGGTGCGGGTGGGCATGCCGGTGGAAGGACCAACGCGCTGTACATCAACGATGACTGCGGGAATTTCGGCGTAATATGCGAGGCCCAGCAATTCATTCATGAGCGAGATACCGGGGCCGGCCGTGGAAGTGAACGCGCGGGCGCCGTTCCACGATGCGCCGATGACCATGCCAATAGCAGCAAGTTCATCTTCCGCCTGCAGAAAAGCGAAGTTGTTCTCGCCGGTTTCCTTGTCCCTGCGGAGCTTATCGGCGTACATCTTGAACGAATCCATGACCGAGGTCGCAGGCGTAATCGGATACCACGCTGCTACCGTCGCGCCCGCGTAAATTGCGCCGAGGGCCGTCATCGCGTTGCCATCGATCAGCATCTTGCCCTGGTTGCCATCCATTTTTTCGAGGTGGAAAGGCAGCGGGCAGGGGAAGTTGTCGCGAACGTAATCGCGGCCCAACTGCAGGGCTTTCGTGTTCGATTCGCGGAGGGCTTTCTTTTTGCCGAACTTCTCTTCGAGCAGTTCAGCTACTACGTCCTGATCGATATTCAGTAAAGCGATGAGCGCACCGGCGCAGGCGATGTTTTTGAGCAGTGTGCGCTCGCGTCCGCCCTGGAAATGTTCTCTGCAAAGTTCGGCGAGGGGGACGCCGATGAAAGTCACGTCGTCGCGGAACAGGTCCGGATCGAGCGGCCACGTGGAATCGTAGAGCAGATAGCCACCGGAGGCGACCTCGGCCACGTCGCGCTTGTATGTCTGCGCGTTCATCGCGACCATCAGATCGTACTGAGGGGCGCGCGCCGTGTAGCCGTCCTTATTGACGCGGATTTCATACCACGTCGGGAGGCCCTGAATATTCGACGGGAACAGGTTCTTGCCGGAGACGGGCACGCCCATCCGGAAGATCGACTGCATGATCAGGATGCTGGAGCTGGCCGAGCCTGTCCCGTTGACAGTCGCCAGTTTGAATGCAAAATCGTTTACGCCGCTGGACATTTTTTACGCTGCTACGCTCTGGTTCAGTGCCGACTCACCGGCCTGTGAAATGAATATCTGAAACTTCTGCATGTCCCACGCCGCGGTAGGACAACGTTCCGCGCACAGCCCGCAGTGGACGCACAAGTCTTCGTCCTTCAGCATGAGACGGCCGGTTTGCGGGAGGGGTTTGGAAGCGAAAAGAGCCTGATCCAGGTTCAGAGCAGGCACGGAGAGATGTTGCCGGAGTTGTTCTTCGGTGCCGTCCTTCTCCATGGTGAGGCAGGAGACGGGACAGATATCGATACAGGCGTCGCACTCGATGCATTTCGGCACCGTGAAAACTGTTTCGATATCGCAGTTGAGGCAGCGCTGTACTTCTTTCGCGGTCTGCTCGGCGCTGAAGCCAAGCTCTACCTCGATATTCAGTTCCTGAAACCGGCGCACGAGATCGACGTGCTGCATCTTCTGGCGATGCGACGGGTTGAAATCGTTGTGGTAGCTCCACTCGCTGATCCCCATCTTCATGCTGATGAGGTTCATGCCTGGCTTTGGACGATCCGTAACCGGAATGGATTCGCAGTGGTTGTGGATGGAAATCGCGGCCTGATGGCCGTGCTCCACAGCCCAGATGATGTTCTTCGGGCCCCATGCCGAATCACCACCGAAGAAGATGCCGGGGCGGGTCGCCATGAAGGTTTTCTCGTCGACTTTGGCGAGACCCCACTTATCGAATTCGAGGCCGAGATCTTTTTCGATCCAAGGGAAGGCATTGTCCTGGCCGATGGCGAGAATCACGTCGTCGCAGGGGATGACGATGGTTTCGAGGACTTTGGATTTCTCCGCTTTCGCATCCCATTCGAGACGGTCGAATTCCATGCCGACCAGTTTGCCGTCTTCAATCACGAAGCGTTTCGGCGCGTGATTGATGAGGATTTCGACGCCTTCTTCTTCGGCGTCTTCCAGTTCCCAGGGGGATGCTTTGAAGAAGGCGCGGGGACGGCGCGCCATCACTTTGATCTGTTTGCCGCCGAGCCGCAACGAGGTGCGGCAGCAATCCATGGCGGTGTTGCCAACGCCGATGATCAGGACTCGTTCGCCGATTTTATCGATGTGTTCGAAGGCGACGGAACCCAACCAGTCGATACCGATATGGATGTGTTCGGCGACGGCGGGGTCGCGGCGTCCGGGGAGTTCGAGATCCTTGCCGCGGGGCGCGCCGCTGCCGACGAAGATTGCGTCGTAGCCTTCGCCGAGGAGGCTTTTCATGCTCTCGACGGGTGAGTTGTAGCGAACTTCCACGCCCATGTCGAGGATCATGTTGACCTCGTCCATGAGAACTTTCTCCGGCAGGCGGAACGACGGGATGTTACTGCGCATCAGGCCGCCAGGCTTGTCGAACTTTTCGAAAATCGTGACGGAGTAGCCGAGCGGCATCAGGTCATTGGCGACCGTCAGCGAGGCGGGGCCGGCGCCGACCATGGCGATGCGTTTGCCGTTCTTTTTGGCAGGGATTTTCGGCAGCATCGGGGTGACATCGCCGCGAAGATCGGCGGCGACGCGCTTGAGACGGCAGATGGCGACCGGCTTATCGGATTCGAGACGTCCACGCCGGCAAGCCGGTTCGCAGGGACGGTCACAGGTACGGCCGAGAATGGCGGGGAAGACATTCGATTCCCGATTCAGCATGTAGGACTCGGTGTAGCGGCCCTGGGCGATCAGTCGAATATATTCCGGAACGTTGGTATGGGCCGGACAGGCCCACTGGCAATCCACTACTTTGTGAAAGTAGTCCGGATTGCTTGTGTCAGATGGATGCATTCACCCTCGTGGAAAACGGGAACCTTCAGCGGCCCCGGCAACTTTTTATGTTATCAGTGGGGTTCGCGTGAGGTCGGATAAGGACGGAAAGATGGCCACAGATGCACACAGGTGAACACAGATAAGAAAAAACCAAAAAATGAGACACTTGTGCGGCAACTGCTTTGTTAGTACGTCGTGGCGGCAGGGGGTCAGTTTCTTAATCTGCCGTTTCCTGCCGCCCATGAATCGAGCGGTATCTATATGACCAGCAGCCATGCGGTTAGTTAATGTTGATGCCCGCGCGGCATAGTGCTAATTTCGATTGCTCCCGCCCTCTGGTATCGAACTCTACGTCTTTCGCTTGAGTCCAATGTCATTCAAGCCAGCTTGAAAGGTCTCTCGTCGACGCGATCCATTGGATCGACGCCGTCATCCCTTAACAGGTACCCGAGAGTCCAGTTTCACCTCAATTCGACGTTTCCCGGCCGGGAAAATTTTGTCAGAAACGGCCAGATGAAGGACCGCTCCCTGATTGGAAACTAGCACAGGGTGTCAAGAAATCGGGGCCTGAAAGCTTGTGCGGAACGAAACCAATTTCAGGTTAAGTGGCTTTGATTCAGATAGCTGCGGACGGTCGAAAGTTTTTTAAAATACTTGTGACTGCCGTCCGTCAATCCATCAGTTTTCGCGTCAGGTAGGTGAACTCAGTGGCCTCGGTCTTTGCCCGTTCTTTCAAATTGGCTCCGGCAGCGTGGCCTCCTTCGACGATCTCGTCGTAGTAGAACGGCTTGTCAAATTCTTCCATTTTCGCCGCCAACTTTCGTCCGTGGACGGGGCCGACGCCACGTCCGGAGCAGATTGGCGGATCTTCGCGAGAACGCGGCCGAGGAGAGACAGATCAAGCATCTCGGGAGGCATTGTCCAGGGGACCACCCCAAGCAGCACACTGCCCGTCGCGCCGGTGGTGTTCATCGGATGTTTGCGTCGCCTGGATCGGTTAGACTTCAGTCAGTTCGATGATTGAGCAAGAGATCTTAAATGAGCCTCTGTCAAGGCCAGTAGTCCCTGAGCCAGTTGGGTCTCGTCGACTAACTCGAGCACCGCTGATTCGAGTTTCGTCAACTCGCTGCCCTTTACGCTCAAGAGGAAACTGTTTAGGGGATACGCAGGAGCCCCCGGGAAATTCAGGACGAACGGCAACTGAACCTCGCCGACCGTTACGAAATCGGTGAGACCATTCGGCCCGCATCGCAGGTCTGAGTGCTCCGAAGAAATTGATTGCACACCTTCCGGTGGCCGATTGCGTTTAGTCGTTACATCGTTGAGCGCCTTCACCAGTCGTATCAGAGATCCGAGTGACTGATCGGGATCTATAGGCAATGCCGCTGTAGCAAGAACCGGAAGAACACAAACAAGTTCACTTTCCGGCAATGGATCGGCGCTCCTTGCGGCCATTTGCAGCAAGCCGGAAGACAACTCCTTCGTGTCAGCACCTCGGGCCAGACCGGAATACACGAGGGCTCGCACTGCTGAGCCTGGGTATGAGGCCAGATCCCGATCCCATTGAGGATTGGCGCTATTCGGATGCAGGGACTGAGTCATCGCCTCAAGATCGACGAGCCCCTGAATGTGTCGCCGAGCGCCTTCGTCGCCGATCCTCGAGAGGATAGCCAGCGCTGAATCAAAACGGTCGCTGCGTAAATACGAGAGAGCTTGTCCTGCAACTACGACATCGTCCGGTGTCTCGGTGGCGGGCTGCGGTCCTAATGCCGCACGGATGGTATCGGCGCCTGTCCCCAGCGTCTGCTCGAGCCCGGTCAGGGGCATCCGAAAGGCATAGTCATCGACGCCGAGTTTTCGTGCCTGGACAGGCATTTGATATGCGAGAGCGAAAGCGCTCAGAGCGTCGATCCTGTAACGCTGAGTCACCTCGGCGGCGTCACCCAGGAACGTCACGGCCAGGTCGAAGTCTCCCTTGAGATCCGAATGAAGGAAATTGGCCATGGGCAAACCTCCTTCCGGGCGGATATTCCAGCGAGGATTCACCGGCAACTGGATCGATGGGCCCGCGGAAAAGAGGTATCCGCCCATTTCACCCAGCTCCGCAGCCGTCCTGGGGGTTTCGGCCATCATCATCCCGAGGACCTTCTGAAACAGTGGATCCGCCACGTCCGGAGCGGATTGGCGGATCTTCGCGAGAACGCGAACGAAGAGAGACAGATCAAGCTCCTCGGGAGGCATCGTCCAGTAGATTTTGTCAATGCCCGGAGGTGTGTCGAAATAGGCGCGGTTGTACTGGAGGGCCTTGAATCGAAGCTGGCTTCCATGATTTGACACGTAGAAAGCAGCTTCGGCTAATTGAGCTGCGCGCGCGGGATCTTCCGTTTTGAGTGCCTGATTCAGCCAGACATTCGCCTTCTGCCACTCGCCGAGCAATCTCGTATCAAGCGCGCGGTCGTCAAGAACGTTTGACGCTGAACCACAAGCTTTAGCCGCCTCCAGAACTTGTTCCCGGAGATCGTGGAAGTTTGACACGGGCAGCAACGTTGGCGACAGATCAAAGGCGTCATCCGAGATGCCAGTCAATTTCGTGTAAGCATCGTTGGCGAACTTGTTGCCGGCCGGTTGGTCCATCCCACAGACTAGTTTCCCCAACCCGGCGAGCCCAAACGTCACCACGACAGGGTCACGCATTTGAATGAACCTGTCGTAAACGGTATTCGCCCATCGGACCGTCTCCGCGCGTCCTACTGCTTTCAGAGGAGGTGGCGCTGCCTCTTGCCCACTGCATTTACAGATCGCTGCGAGGAGCAATGCTGCTGTCAGCGGGATCGTGCCGGCCATCGTCTACTCACCTCCTCACCATGAGATCTCAATCATGTAAGACGCAAAGGATCCACGATCCGTGCAAAGCGTCTGGCCGATTATAGAAAGTTGCTCGGCGAAAGCGACCTGATCGCCGGGGAGACGCAGGCATATGGTTCTCACCGTGCGCCGGGGAATCCGGGCCTCCCATTCGATGGCTATCACGCCGGTCGCGACAGACCGTCCCCTGTCAATTCGGCGTCGGAATTCGATCTGCGTGATCGACCATCAGGAGCTTCGTAGGAACCATGCGGCGCTCCAGTTCGAGCCCTGTCCTGCTTCGCAGCGCATCTACAAACGAAGGGAGGAGAGGCTCGCCCATGGGCGTTGTGGCAGAGGAATCCGCATGGGATGCGTCGAGCCCATAGTCCAGGCTAAAACTGAAAGCGCCCGGGGTGTTGGTCATGTTGCGCACCGGGCCAATACCCACGTAACCAATCAGTTTTTCCATGGTTATGGAACCAAAGATGACACGGCGTCCGCCAGGAATAAGCGAAAACCTGGCTGTGTGTTGCGTGTCCGGATCTGTGGGATCCTCCGTGATCTTCAGGCCACCCTTTCCTACTACAAGTTCGTATTCGGGACGTGGCTTCTCTTCCCAATGCACTTTCAGATGAAAACGCTCCGCCAGCAGCCGTTGGAACATGAGCTGAATTTGCTCCTTGGATGCGGACTGCGGAAACATCGCTTGAATGTCGTATCGCTCCGACGATATCGATTGAGGTCCGGTGTTAGGCTCGAGCTGCCATGTCACTCCATACGCGTCACGAATAGCCACCACCAACGCGATGTTGAGATAATCGAGCCTCCCGGCACTGACCCTTACGTGCATTCCGGGGTTCCCCGGCGACGCAGGAGGGCTGAGCTTGACGGACGCCACCTCAAATGCCGGACCCCCAGTCCCGTCCTGCGCAATCGCGAGGCACGACCCTGCGATAAGCACCATGCTGCCGATTAGCGACCGTAGGGGGGCGCGCGCCATGCGAAGAGTCATAGCCGGTCGTGCCTGAACCATGTCAAGGACGCTATCATAAACGCGCACAGGGGGCAACGGACTTCAGGAACTTTGCGGTCAATTCATCAGCTTTCGCGCCAGGTAGGTAAACTCAGTGGCCTCGGTCTTTGCCCGTTCTTTCAAATTGGCTCCGGCAGCGTGGCCTCCTTCGACGATCTCGTCGTAGTAGAACGGCTTGTCAAATTCTTCCATTTTCGCCGCGAACTTTCGCGCATGGACGGGGCCGACACGGTCGTCTTTCGTGGTGGTGAAAATGAAGGGCTCGGGATACTTCACGTCCTGCCGGAGCTGGTTGTAGGGAGAGATGGAGGCAAGAAACGCGCGCTCTTCCGGATTCGACACGGAACCGTATTCGCCAACCCAGGACGCTCCCGCGGCGATGTGTTCGTAACCCAACATATCGAGCAGCGGCACTTCGATCAGGATGGCGTTCCAGAGATCCGGATGCTGGGTCATCTCAACACCCATCAGCAGACCGCCGTTCGAACCGCCCTCAATTCCCAGGCGTCGTGGCGATGTAATGCGCCGCGCAATGAGATCCTGGCCCACCGCCGCGAAATCGTCATAAATACGCTGGCGATGCGTCTTGAGGCCCGCGTCATGCCACGCGGGCCCGAACTCGCCACCACCCCGGATGTTGGCCAGCACGTACACTCCGCCGCGCTCCAGCCAGAGTTTGCCCACCGTCGCGGAATAACGCGGAGTCTCCGAAACCTGGAAACCGCCATAGGCCGTCAGGAGCGTGGGATTCGTTCCGTCGTAGCGGATATCCTTTCGATGGACCACAAAGTAAGGAACGCGCGTACCGTCCTTCGATTTTGTCCAGAGTTGCTCCACGACGTCGGCGGAGGCGTCAAACTGCGAAGGAAGCGCCTTCGCGTCTTTCAGGTCGCCAGTGGCCGCATCTCCGATCAGCAGAGATGACGGCGTGAGGAAGCCGGTGAGCGAAAGAAAAAAACGGTCGTCGGACCAGTTCGCGGTCGCGACTGAAACCGTCAGATTGTCAGGGACGGCGAGTTTCCTTCGCGTCCATACGTTTTGCGCGCCCGCCTTCGCATTGAAGCTGTAGCTATAGACGCGGCCCTGCACGTTATCGAGAGTGGTGAGGAGAAGCCGATTCTTCGTGGTCCCGACGCTTTGCTCAAACTCGGTGGCAGTAGGGGCAAACACGATGCGCGGTTTCAGGTGAAGCATATCCTTCTCGACCGCCGCCAGATCGAGCGAAAGCACGGAGCCCTGTTTGTAAGTTGTGGCCGAGCCATCCGGTTTCCAGTCTTCGTTGAGCTCGACAATAAACTGGCCCGCGAACAGCCCACCGATCTGGGCCTTGCCGGGCAGAGCGATACGTTTCGGACCCGCTGGTCCGAGGAGGGAGACCTCGCGTTCAAAGAAGTTGGGGTAGCGCGTCAGGAGCGTGGCCTGATGCCCCTCGTCATCATGCAGAACGTCAGACTCCGCCACGACATCGGTTTCTTTGCCGCGAAAAACTTCGGTGGCCTGATCGAGCGGCTGGCCGCGCTTCCACCGTTTCACTACAAAGGCGTAGCCAGAGGTGGTGGTTGTACCCGCGCCCCAATCGCGAGCCACGAGGAGAGTATCCTTATCGACCCAGGCAACCGATTGCTTCGAGCGGGGCAACGTGAAACCGCCTTCGACGAACTTTGCTGTCTTCAGGCTAAATTCACGCAGCGTGTCGGCATCTTCACCGCCGGCAGACAACGAAACCATGCACAACTCGTTTTGCGGGTAGAGACAGGTGCGTCCCTTCTGCACCCATTTTTCGTTGTCCTTTACAGCCAGGGCGTCGTAATCGAGCAGGGTCTGCCAGTGCGGCTGCGCGGTGAGATAGTCGGTAACGGTGGTGCGACGGAGAATGCCACGGACATGGGTGGCGTCCTGCCAGGTGTTGTAGACATCGTCTCCGTTGATGGCGGGTGAGGGGAGACGATCCGGCGATTCCAGGATTTTGAGGGCGGCTGCTTCGAGGGGAGCATAGTGGGTATCGCTCTCGAGAATTTTCGCGGAACGTTCATTCTCGGTTTTGACCCAAGACATGGAACGCTCGCCGGAAACATCTTCGAGCCACTGGTATTTATCGGGTTGTTCGGTTACGTTTTTTGGGGGAACCTGCGCACCTGCGTGAATGGCGATAAAGGTCGCGGCGACGATGGGCAGTAATCCGAGCAGCGATGTGAGGCGGGTGTTTTGTGGCGTTCTATTGGCCTTGCTCATGCCTTGCCTCCCGTAATTGCGGTCGCATCATCTTATCACCGGGGCAGGATGCCAGAGCGGTTTCGGAATTATCTTTCGGAATTATCGACCCGACATGCAGCGAGAGCAGCGTTTTCCACTGGCTATCACGACGCGGCGAGACGCCACGAGGCCGAGCGTCGCTCGGCCGTACAGGTTACCAACCTGTACCTACATCGGCCGGGCTTACCGTGCAATCCGGAGATAGCGCGTTTTACAAAACGAACCCGAGCCCTTAGCCGCGGCCGGCGAAGGGCATCTTTGTCGCCATTACGGTCATGAACATGACGTTGGCGTCGAGAGGCAGGTTGGCCATGAAGACGACCGCGTCGGCTACGTGCTTCAGGTTCATGCGGGGTTCGGGCTTTTTGGTGCCGTCCGCCTGAAGTACTCCGGCTGTCATACGCTCGGTGAGTTCCGTGGCCGCGTTGCCGATATCGATCTGGCTACAGGCGATGTCGTGCGGCCTGCCATCGAGCGAAATACATTTCGTGAGGCCTGAGATCGCGTGCTTGGTGCAGGTGTAGGGCGCTGAATTCGGGCGAGGCGTGTAGGCCGAGATCGAACCGTTATTAATGATTCGGCCACCTTTGGGATTTTGGGCCTTCATCATGCGCATCGCTTCCTGCGCGCAGAGGAACGAGCCGGTCAGGTTGATGGCGACGACCGAACTCCACTGGTCGACGGTCAGTTCGTCCATGGGGATTGCGGGGACGTTGATGCCGGCGTTGTTGAATAAGACGTCGAGCCGGCCGAAGACCTCTTTGGTGCGCGCGAAGAGCGCTTTCACGGATTCGGGCTGGCCGACGTCGGTTGGCACGGCGAGCATGGTTCCTCCGATTGGCGCGGCCATTGCGGCGGTTTTCGCGATTTCCGTTTCGCGGCGGCCAGCCAGGACGACCGAATATCCGGCTCCCTGCAAGGCGAGCGCGGCAGCCCTGCCGATGCCGCTGCCCGCTCCGGTGACTAAGGCGATCTTATTGTCAGAGTCCATATCAGATCTAATTGTCTACCCGCGGAGGCTTGCCTCGAAAAACGCCCCCGCGCTATCTGTTCCGGCGTTCCCTGTTCCGGTCTATCCAGCACCACCGGCGCACTACACTCAGAAGATTTCGGTGTTGTAAAACTCGCCGAACAGCTCTTCGTCCGACGGGCGGTCTTCCGGAATTGGCCGGCTTACCCAGGTCACGTTCATGTAGTGCTTTAACGAGACATTTTCGTTGGTGCTGTTGCCGCCCCAGAAGCCGCAGCCCATGCTGGAAGTCATCGGCATCCCATTGGTGAAGGTTCCCGCATTCGAGCTGGACTGGATCTGGCGCACCATCATACGGCTCACCGGCGCAATCAATGCCAGCTGGTTGATGTGTTCGTCGTTCCACGAATAGATACCGCAGGAATGGCCCCTGCCGCCGGTCTCGAAAATCTGCCGCACTTTATCGAGCGCCATGGGCCATCCCGTGTATTTAAAGATCGACAGGATGACACCGAGCTTCTCAGTGGAGAACAGGTATTGTTTTCCGATGTGTTCTTCGGGGACTATCAGGAAAGTCTTTCCTTCGGGGATTGCGAAGCCCGCCAGTTTTGCGACCACATCGGCTGAACGAGCGATTGTCGCCGCGGTGCGATGCCCTTCCGCATCCCAGTACGCAGCCTGCAACAGCACCTTTTCCTTCTCGTTGACCAGATAACCGCCCTCGAGCTGGAGCTGGTTCAGGAACGCATCGTAAATACCGCTTTCGACAATGAGATTGCCATCGGCGGAACAGCCGGAGCCGTTGTCGTTGGTTTTGCTGATGCGCGTATTTTTGGCTGCGATATCGATGTCCGCCGTTTCGTCGAACAGCATGGTGGCGTTGCCCGCGCCCACGCCGAACGCCGGCTTTCCCGAGCTGTAGGCCGAACGCACCATCGCCTGGCCGCCGGTCGCCATGGTGACGTCGCAGATGGCCATGATCTCCTGCGACAGCGGAATGCTTGGCGCTGTGACGCACTGAAGAATGTCTTCAGGCGCGCCGAGCTTTTTCAGCGTCGCGCGCATCACGCGGATTGTCTCGGCGGTGGTCTTTTTGCTGGCTGGGTGCGGGCAGAAGATGACCGCATCTTTGCACTTGATGGCATAGATCGCCATGCCCGCCGGGGTGACGTAGGGACTGGTGACAGGGATCAGGGCGGCGAGCACGCCCGCGGGCTTTGCGTACTTCGTAATTCCCTTCTCCGGAATTTCCTCGATGACGCCCATGCTCTTCTGGCGGAGCGCGTCGCGCAGAATGCCCAGAACTTTGGCGCGTCGCGTTGGGGCTCGGCCGCCCATGCCGCTTTCATCCACACTCATGTTGGCGAGGCGGGTGGCGGTCTCTATGTTGGCGGTGGTCCAGGCGACCGCGCGGCAGAGGCGGTCGACACGCGGTTGATCGTAATCTTCAATCGCCTGCATGGCAACGCGGGCTTTGACCAGCATTTCGGCGGCTGTTTGTTTCTCTTGTTCGGTGATTTCTCTTGCCATGTAATTTAATCGATGGAGCGCGGGGGTTCGCCGTCATACTGCACCGGAATGCGAATCCGCATAGGTTTTTCGCGCGCGTATTCCTCGGCGACTTCGGCAGCGAGGCCTGCGACGCGGCCGACTATGAAGAGAAGCTTCCCGGCTTCGGGGGCAAAGCCGAGATCATAGAGGATCGCCGCGAGCGCGCCGTCAATATTGATGGGCAGCGGTTTGATTTTTTCGCGAACCGCAGCGTCGAGCGCTTCCATGAAGAGCACGCCTTCGCCGGCAACACCTTCTTCACGCGCCATGGCAAAGAGGACCGCGGTACGGGGATCGACGGAGTGAACACGGTGGCCCATGCCGGGCAAGCGGCGTTTGATGGCTTTCGCGCGGCCGACGAGTTGGCCGGCGGCTTCGGCGAGAGAAACGGACTGCTCCCGCGCGAGCGCGACACCTTCCGCGATCATGGACATGCAGTCCGCACCCGCTCCGCCATGATCATTGCCTACAGCCAGAATGCCGGCTGCGATGGCGGCGGAAAGGGACTCCCGATTACCGGAAGCGGCAAGACGCGCGGTGGCGCAGGAGGGAGCTCCGGAGCCGTGATCCGCAACGGACGTCAGGACCGCGTTGAGGAGCCTTCGTTCGTGGCTGTTGGGGAGCCGTTTCTGCTGCAGCAGAAAAACGGTATCGACAAAGGTCGCGCGCTGCATCAGCTCGGTGATGTCGTAGCCGCGGATTCGTATTGTGGAATCGTCTGCCTGAACGATTCCCGTGCGCCAAGGTTCCTGCAAGTCTTTATTATCGCCGCTCAGGCGAATTTAAGCTAAGAATTGGAGCCGGAGTAACGGTATCGCCACCGTTAACAGAACCTCCAGGCCTGAATCAGCTCAAGCCGAGCTGACTGACAAGTTGCATGAAATCCGGATCTTCCCGAAACGGGTCGAAGCGCGGATCGCCTTTGATAGACAACACTTCAAAGCAGCGGTCGCGAAAAGCCTGCGCCAGCCATTTGAAGCCGTTTTCTCTGTCGCCGAGCGCGAGATACAGCGTCGCCAGGTCGAACGGCGAATCGTAGCGCTTTCCGGCGCGCTCATGCAGATCTTTGAGAATCCGCTTTGCCTCGTTCCTCTTACCCGACAGAGCAAACGTGCGCCCCAGAGCCGCATTCATTCGCGGACTCTGCGGCGAAAGCCGGATCGCGCGCTGGAAGGCGGCGGCCGACTCGTCGAAATCGCCGCGCTGCTCCTGGACCAGGCCGAGAATCCAATAGGCCTGCGGGAAGTGGGGGTTCAGTTCGACGGTGTGGTCGCACTGCTCCAGCGCCGCGGAAAGATCCCGGCGGAGGTAATGCATGGTCGCGACGTCGCGCGCGATGATGGACGAAATCGGGTCGAGGGCCTGGGCGATTAACATCTGTTCCAACGCCTCATCCAGGCGTGATTGCGGCGCGAGACACGATGTCGCATACCAGTGGTGAACCGTGGGATAACGGGTGTCGAGAGCGATTGCGCGAAGGAAGCCGGCTTCCGCGCCGGCCCAATCCCAATCCTGCGTGGATTTGACATGAGCCAAAGAGGTGTGGGCTTCCGCCGACCGCTCATCCTGAAGTACCGCCCAGGCCGCATGCGAGGCTGTCTTCGTCCACACCTTCGAGGGAGGCATCAGACCGTAGTGGCCGAGGAGCCCGTAAGCGTCCGCGAGACCCGAATAAGCCACGGCATATTGGGCGTCTTCGGCGACTGCTTTCTCGAAAAATTCGAGGGCCCTGAGAAGGCCTTCTTCCGTGCGTTGATTCAGGTGATAGCGGCCCTGCGAGTAAAGATTGTGCGCCGCCAGATTTCCCGCCGGTTTCCCCTGAGTTTTTGAACTTCCGCTGCCTTCAATTTCGGTTCGCAGACGTTCGGCAACGGCGTCGGCGATTTCGGCCTGAATTGCGAGGATATTTTCCGTTGTACTGTCGAACGCCGCGGACCAGAGACAGCAGCCGCTCACGGCGTCCATCAGATTTACGACGACGCGTATGGCTGCGCCGGCTTTGCGCACGCTTCCAGTCAAAATCAGCGCGGCATTATCGCGCGCGGCGGCGTCGCGGGGGTCCTGTTCGCGGTCGCTGCCGGACTTGCTGCCTGCGATTACTCTGATCGCTTCGAGGCCGGCCAGTTTATGGATGGTCTCCTGAGTCAGTCCCGCACAGAAGTATTCGCGATCTCCCGCCTCGCTGTGGTCGAGAAATGGCATGACGAGAATCGTATTGCGGCTGACGAGCGGAGAAAGCGCCGTCCGTTTGGTAACAACGCCTCTGAAGGGCTTGAAAGTCGGGGTGTAGCCACCCTTCGGCAATTCGATGAGAATCTCGTCGGTCTGGCCTTCTTCGCGGTAATAGCGGGCGAGTTGGGCGCGTAATCGCCTGGCCTGAACGCGGACGATAGGGTCGCTGCGAGGGTCGAAGGCCGGACCCTTGTCGAAGACTTCGGAGCCGATCACAAACTCCTTCAGCTGTTCGCCACGACCGGCAAGGGTTTCGTTGATCGTGAACGTGAGAAAGCGTTTGAGACGGTCGGCCTGGCGAAATACTTTGCTGGACAGAAGCCGGTCGAGTTGCGCGATCACCCGTTCGTCGGATTCTCCGGCGGCGGCGGCGCGAGTCTCCATTGTCTCCTTTCCGGCCTCCTTTCTGTTATTCACAACAGCTATTCTATGACGGGAACGGGCCCGGGACGGCGAGGCCGGCACGAAAATGACTGGCCCCCAAAACGGCGGCGATGGGACCGCAGCCTGTATGCGGGGGCTGGAATCGAGACCAGTGCCATTGTTTCATATGAATACAAAAAGTACCGGTACTGCTATCAGTTACAATCGCAATGAATAATACCTATAGTTAGCTGCGGACTGCTATCTTAAGTCACCATGCAAGAACTCACCACTGACTTTCTTTCGGCCGAACCCCAAGATAAAGCTGCCCGGAAGCAACATCTTGGCAACTGGGGCACCTATGCCGCAGCCGCTGGCGCAGCCTTGGCCATGTCCACCAGCGCCAGCGCCGAAATCATGTACAGCGGGATACAGGACATTACGGTATCGGTCGCTGCCTCCGGCGGGACGAACCACGCGGCGTTCACGGTCGCAGCGGTTCACGAGCTTCTGCTTGTGTCGAACGTGATGAACGTAACCGTTAAGAGCAATAAACTGAGTCACGTTGCTGGCGCCGTCGTCTCCGGCCCCGGCGTCTCTCCGAACCTGCAGTTTTTCAGGACTAAGACCGTCAACTTCGCCACCGTTGCCATTGACTATGCCCGCGCTCAAATGATTAGTGGTGGCGCCAAGCGGTCTTCCGGGGCCGTTCTTCGTCAACATTTTGCGCCTGGCGGGGCTGAGCTGGACGGCGCCTTCGGCCCTGGCACTGTGACCGGATTCGTGGGCTTCAAAGTTTCAGGGGGCTCTCTCAATGGCGATTTCGGATGGATGCAGGTCAAAGTATCCGACTCGGCCAGCCCCGGTTATCCGAACGAGGCAGAAGTGATTGACTGGGCATACGACAATTCGGGCGCGGCGATCGCGGCAGGGGACACGGGACAGGTCGTCACTCCCGAACCCGGTACCGCCGCCCTCGGCCTCCTGGCCTTCGGTGCAATGGGCATCCTCGCACTCCGCAAGCGCCGCAAGGAACTCGCCGCAGAATAGTGTTAAGGTAGGGCAGTCGGCTTTGGCTGTCCTTGCATGAAACCTCAGAACACCAGAGTCCTTTTTATCGGCTGGGACGCAGCCGACTGGAAAGCCATCCATCCGCTCATGGATGCGGGTAAAATGCCCAACCTGCAGCGACTCGTCGAGCGCGGCGCCATGGGCAGGGTTGCTACCCTCCATCCACCGCTTTCGCCGATGCTTTGGACGTCGATTGCTACCGGCAAGCGCCCTTACAAGCACGGGATTCACGGCTTCTCCGAACCCACGCCCGATGGCCGCGGCGTTCGCCCCATCACGAACCTTTCGCGCACCGCCAAAACCGTCTGGAATATTCTCAACCAGAACGGCCTGCGCAGCACCGTCATCGGGTGGTGGCCCAGTCATCCGGCCGAACCCATCAACGGCGTGATGGTCTCCGACCACTTTCACAAAGCACAGCGCGATCTCGATTTGGATCAGGGTGTCAAAGGCTGGCCCCTGATGGCTAACTCGGTATACCCGCCTGAGCTTCACGACACCCTGGCCGAACTTCGCCTGCACCCGCAGGAACTGATGGGGCCGATGCTTGCGCCGTTCCTGCCGCACCTCGAAAAAGTGGATCAGGTTAAAGACCGCCGCTTCTCCATGCTCTGCAAGACGATCGCGGAGTGCGTCAGCATCCATTCGGCCGCCACATGGCTGATCGAAAACCGGCCCTGGGATTTCTTCGCCGTCTATTACGACGCGATCGACCACTTCTGCCACGGGTTCATGAGGTATCACGCGCCGCGCCAACCCTGGATCTCCGAGGCGGATTTCGAACTTTATTCGAACGTCGTCTCGACCGCCTACATTCTGCACGATCAGATGCTCGGAACGCTGCTTTCGAAGGCGGGTGAGGACACCAACGTGATCCTCATGTCCGATCACGGCTTCCATCCCGATCACCTGCGCCCCCGCAGCATCCCCGATTTTCCGGCAGGGCCTGCCGCGGAACACAGTCCCTACGGCATCTTCGTCATGGCCGGCCCCGGCATTAAGAAGGACACGTCGCTGTTCGGCGTCAACGTGCTCGATCTCGCGCCCACTCTGCTGGCCCTGTACGGCCTGCCCGCCGGAGAAGATATGGATGGCGCGGTGGTCACCGCGGCGTTTGAGGACGCTCCGAAATCGGGAAAGATCCCCACTTGGGAAGACGTCGCGCCGCTCGAAGGGTGCAACGATGGACGCCATCCAGCGCATACGCGTCTCGATCCCGTGGCCTCGGCGGAAGCCATGGAACAACTCGTCGCCCTCGGCTACATCGAGAAGCCCGGGGAGAACATCGAAGAGTACGTGGAAACCACTGTCCGCGAACTCCGCTTCAATCTGCTGGAGGCCTACCAGGACGGCAACCGCCACGCCGAAGCTCTCGAGATTGCGCGCGATCTCTGCCGCCGCAATCCGGTGGATCAGCGCTACGCGCTCAGGCGATTTCTTTCCTGCCAGGCGCTGGGTCTGGTCGCGGAGATGCGCGAAATCGTGGACGAAATGGATGGTCCGCGGCGGAAGCGATTCGAGGACACGACGGAACGCATGCAAGTGTTCCTCGACCTGGCCAAACAGCGGTATGAGGAGAAAAAAGCGGCGGCGGGCGAGCCCCCGGACCCGGAAGAACGCGAACGCGAGATGAGGTACGAACTGAACCCGCGCGCGGAACCGGACAAGCCGCGCGAGTTCCTGCTGAATCGCGAGGAGCGGAAGGATCTGACGAAGGTCCTCAGCGACAGGCGCTACCAGCCTGCCATTACCGATCTGCTGCAGGCGCAAACGCTGACTGCGGAGAAGCGCTGGTTCGAGGCGCTCGATGTGCTGCGGGACATGGAGCGGACCGCGCCGTCGCGGCGGCCCGCGCTCCTGCTGCAAAGCGCGGATCTGTTGCGCCGTCTGGGCCGTCCGGACGAAGCGGGAAAAGCGTATGCGCAGGCTCTCGAACTCGATCCGGATAATGTTCATGCGCACCTCGGGATTTGCCGTCTCGCGCTGCGCCGCCGCGATTACGCCGCCGCGGCGAAAGAAGCTTCCGAGTGCGTGGGCCGCCTCTACTTCTTCCCGATGGCCCACTTCTTCGCGGCGATCGCGCAGATTGGTCTGGGCGATTTTACGAAGGCGCGCGCCAGTCTGGAAACGGCGCTTTCGCAGAATCCGAATTTCCCGCAGGCGCACCTGTGGCTCGGTCGGCTGCTCAAGTTCAGGCTGAACGATCCCGAAACAGCGAGGGAGCACTTTGAGTGGTACCGCGAAATGCGCAAACAGCGCCCCTCCGCATTCGGCCCCATTCAGACTGAGCAGGAACTCCCTCGCGCCACGCACGCCGTGCCGGCCGTTCGTTCACCCGGAGCAGAGCTGGCCCCGCTTGGCGAAGATGTGCTTGTGGTCTCCGGACTTCCGCGCTCCGGCACATCCATGCTGATGCAGATGCTGGAGGCCGGGGGCATGCCCATCCTCACCGACAGAGTGCGCGAAGCGGACGAAGACAATCCGAGGGGTTATTTCGAATTCGAATCCGTGAAGAAACTGCTGCGCGACCAGAGCTGGCTTGCACAGGCCCGCGGCAAGGCGCTGAAGGTAGTCGCCCCGCTGGTGAATTCGCTGCCCGGGGGGTTCAATTACCGGGTGGTGCTGATAGAACGCGATTACGATGAGATCCTGGCTTCGCAGACCAGGATGATCGCGCGCCGAACGCAATCGGGCGGAAGCGAATCGATTGACGATTCTCCGGAGCGACGCGAACGCCTGCGACGGGAGTATGCCCGCCTGATCGCACAGACCCGTGCGTTGCTGCGCAATCGCTCCAATGTGCAGTTGCTGGAACTGCGCTACAAAGATATTGTGGGCGATCCGGCACAAGCCGCGGTAATGATCAACGCGTTCTCGGGCGGTACTCTCGATATTCGCGCCATGGCTTCCGCCGTGGACCGTTCGCTGCATCGGAACCGGCGTTCGTAAACCCGGGGCGACCCACGCCGCACAACCGCAATCGTCTGCCATCAATTCCAGTAATTTCGGTCTAAGCTTCGGTATTGAATGGCTTCGGCTATGTGTTTCGCGGCAACGGAATCCGATTGATCGAGGTCGGCCACGGTTCGCGCGACTTTCAGAATGCGATCGTGCGCTCGTGCCGACAGGCTCATGCGCCGCATGGCCATTTCCAGCGTGCGTTCGCCGGTTTCATCGAGCGCGCAATCCCTGCGGATAGACCGCGCCGGCATGCGGGCATTACTGTAACCACGGGCGCGCTGGATTTCCGAAGCGCGTTCCGCCCGGTCGCGCATTTCGTCTGACGATACCGCGAGTTCTCCCGATCTCAGTTCCTTATACGGCACCGCCGGAACTTCGATCTGGATATCGATGCGGTCGAGAAGCGGTCCGCTGATTTTTCCCAGGTACCGCTGGATAATCGCCGGAGTGCACCTGCACTCGCGGGTCGGATCGCCATAAAAACCACAGGGGCACGGATTCATCGCAGCGACCAGGAGCACGTTGGCGGGAAAGCAAAAGGTCATATTTGACCTCGAGATCGTCACGGTGCAATCCTCCAGCGGCTGTCGCAGAATCTCCAGAACATTGCGCGGAAACTCCGGGAATTCATCGAGAAACAGAACACCGTTATGCGCGAGGCTGACTTCTCCGGGCCGGGGAGAACCCGAGCCTCCACCGATGAGCCCCGCATCCGAAATGGTATGGTGCGGCGCACGGAACGGACGGGTTCGAACCAGGCCGCCGCCGGGTTGAAGCGCGCCCGCGATGCTGTGAATCTTCGTGGTTTCGATGGATTCCTCAAAGCTAAGCGAAGGGAGGATGCCGGCGAAGCGTTTTGCCAGCATTGTCTTGCCTGAGCCAGGGGGGCCGATCATGAGGATATTGTGCCCTCCGGCAGCCGCGACCAGAAGTCCGCGTTTGGCGCTCGACTGTCCGCGAACGTCCCGAAAATCGAGTGCGGACAGATCCGGTTCCGCGTTCGACGCCGGGGAGACAGAGGCAGAGGGCGCAAACTCCGACGGCCGCGTCATCATTGCCACGACCTCCGCAAGGTGTTTGACGCCGTAAACGTTCACGCCCTCCACCACGGCTGCTTCGGCAGCATTCTCCATGGGCACGATCACGTTCTCAATTCCATGCTTCCGGGCGCAGACCGCAATAGACAGTGCGCCGCGCACTGGCCGGATTGCGCCGTCGAGCGAGAGTTCGCCCACGGAGAGGTGCTTGTCGAGACCCTTGAAAGTACCCATCGCGCCGAGGATCGCAAGGGCCATCGGCAGGTCGAAGCCAGTGCCTTCCTTGCGGACGTGCGCCGGGGCCAGGTTCACGGTCACGGCCTGGCTTGGATAGCCAAAGCCGGAGTTCATCATTGCCGATTTGATGCGCTCACGGCTTTCGCGGACCGCGGCATCCGGCATGCCGACCAGCATGAAGTCGCGCGCCATTCCGCTGCGGTACAGATCGACCTCCACATCCACAGGATGGGCATCGATACCGAATATCGCGGCACTGCGAGTCTTGAACAACGGCATGGATACACGTCTCCCTATGAAGCGAATATCGCTACAAGAGATAGTGGGCGGAGGAGGGATTTGTCTCTAATAAAAATGCAGGGTGCTGCACCGAGGCCTCGACCTTCTTTTCCTGGCGGCTCCGAGATATTGCCATCGGTTCTCATTCCTGCTTCTTTGGGAGTCTGCCTCCCGGGCGAACGCAGTAGGGTGTGCGACATAGAAGCTGGGGGAGTCGTCGGTTGGCGACGAAACCGGGTAAATCTGAGCGTACGTGTACTTACGGAATCGAGGGACACGCGGCGATAGCCGCGTCGTACCAGTTCCGAAAATACGCGGCGATAGCCGCGTGTCCAGTCAAACGTCGGGAAAGCCCTTCCACTTTTATGTCGCACGCCCAACGCGGTAACCGACCACTATACGGCCGCAATTCCTTATATACTGCATGAGATGACACGATCCGTTGTCCTTCTGTTCGTTGCCACCTGCATGGCGTACCCGCAGCAGGCGAAATTCGACGTGGTGTCGGTAAAGCCCGCGGGACCGTTCGTCCCCGGGGCTTTTGGGCGGATGAAGGGTGGCCCCGGGACTGCCGACCCTGGCCGCATCACGTATACCGGCGTTAGTCTGCAGACGCTTCTGATGAGGGCGTACAACGTGCGCAACGACCAGATTTCCGGTCCGTCCTGGCTCGATGGCGAGACGTTCAAATACGCTTATACGATTTCCGCCACGTTTCCAACGGACACTACGATAGAGCAGTTCCAACTGATGCTCCGGAATTTGCTGACGGAACGTTTCCACCTGGCGCTGCACCACGAGACAAGAGCGTTTCCCGGCTACGATCTGGTGGTCGCGCCGGGCGGGACGAAACTGAAGGAAGCGGCTCCCGAGGCGTCGCCTCGCCGTGGCTCCCGATTCGAAATGGCGGGCCCGAATGCGAAACCCAATGACGAAATCCCCGCCTTGCCGCCGGGCATGGCAAGTGTGACGCGGACGCCGCCGCAGGGACAATGGGGCACGTTCCGAGCCACCTATCATGTGTCGATCCCTGACTTCATGCGCGGCCTGGGCGCCATGGTGAACGAATCGACCGGGATCGAAATGGGTAAGAATGTTCCGCGTATCAACGACAAGACCGGCCTGGCGGGCGTCTATGAATTCACACTGGAGTTTGCTGGTATTTCGATCATTCCGATAGTGGGGTCGCCGGTGGAAGCCGGGGCGCAGGAACCCGGCAATGGCGGGCAGACAATCTTCGCCGCGCTTGAAAAGCAGCTGGGGCTGCGGCTCGAAAAGGCGAAGGACGTTCCAGTTGACACGCTGGTGATCGACCATGCGGAGAAAATTCCAATCGAGAACTAAAGCGCAGGATGGACTGTCGCCTGAAACATGCTCAAACAAGCAGGCTCCGGTCACTGAGTACGTCGAGTTACGAGGATTTCTTTTTGGGTGCGGAATGTCCTATACTTCCACTCAATGGCCAAAGTAATCCGAGTTTGCGTCGTATTGGCTGCACTTAGTTTCACATCTGCATTCGGACAATCCGTTCCAGTCCCGTCCACCGATGTTCCCGGCTTCGAAATCGCGGATGTCCACATCGCCGCCAAAGCCATCAATATGTACGTGCGGACCAGTCCTCCGCGCGGCGGGCGATACGAAATCCATAGCGCCACGATGGTCGACCTGATCCGAATCGCTTACGGTTTCGACGCCGACAAGATCCTGGGCGGCCCGAGCTGGCTTGAGATGAATCGTTACGATGTAATCGCGAAAGTTCCGTCCGACGCCACGCTGGAAACGACTGCGCCAATGCTGCAATCTCTGCTCGCGGAGCGCTTTAAACTCGCGACCCACAAAGATGTCAAGCCACTCCCCAGCTATGTCCTGACCGCAGGCAAGAGGCCGCTCCTGAAAGAAGGCGACAAAACGGGAGACACCGGCTGCAGACCCCACAACGATGCAAGCCCGCCCGCGCCGGGCAGCGGCGGCGGCACGCTCTTCATGAGCGGTCCGGACGGGAAGACCACCACAATCGCGCTCGGGCCAAACAACACGATCCAGTACTCATGCCACAACATGACGATGGAAGCGTTTGCTGCCGCCCTGCGCAGCATGCCCGCCAATGGGCTGGGGCAGAATCCCATAGTCGATCAGACCGGTTTAACAGGCGCCTGGAATTTCGACGTGAAATATACATTGGGATTCGGCGGCATCGCGGGCGGAAGCGACCGCATCAGTATGCCGGATGCTGTCGACAAACAACTCGGCCTGAAGCTGGAAGAGCACCCGATTCCGGTACCCGTCCTCATGGTGGACAGCGTCGATGAAAAACCTGGCCCTAATCCTCCCGGCGTTTCCGAAGCCCTGCCGCCCATCGAGGTGCCGACAGAGTTCGACGTCGTCGACATCAAGCTGAGCGATCCCGATGCGCGTGGCGGAAGTTTCCGCGCGCAACCCGGTGGCCGCTTCCTTTCCACCAACCTGCCGGTAGCTTTTCTGGTGCAGAACGCCTTCCCCAGCCTGAGCAACGACCAGATTATCGGCATACCGCAGAATTCCCAACGGTTCGATGTCACAGCCAAGACGGCGGCGACCCTTGGCACAAACCCAGATCCGGAGACATTGGCGCCTCTGATTCTCTCGCTGTTGAAGGATCGCTTTGGCCTGAAGTACCATTCCGAAGAACGCTCACTGCCCGCATACAATCTGGTCGCGGGAAAACCGAAATTGAAAAAAGCGGATCCTGCCAGCCGCACGCACTGCATCAGGCCCAACGCGCCCGCGGGATCGCCCCCCGGCACTGCTGTCATAACCTGCCAGAACATCACGATGACGCAATTCGCCGAACAACTGCGAGGAATGGGACAGGGCCTGAACGTGCCTCCGCTGGACGCCACGGCGCTTGACGGCAACTGGGATTTCACGCTGACGTGGAACCAGAGAGCCAGCATGAATTTGGGGCCGGCGCGCGCCGCCGAGACCGGTCAACCGAACGACGTGCCCACGGCCTCCGATCCCAGCGGTGGATACACAATCTTCGAGGCAGTGGATAAGCAACTGGGGCTCAAGCTGGAAATGCAAAAGCGCCCGATGCCGGTCATTGTAATCGACCATCTGGAACAAAAACCAACGGATAACTAACTCCTGTCGCCCGGGGAGCGCTTGAGGTATGCAATCCTCAGGTTTTCAGGACATGAACCGCAAATCCTTCGTTCCCGTCACCGCGCCGTCGGTCTGGTTCGCACTCGCGGGGCTCGCATTATTCCCCGCAGCCGGGTTTACCCAAACCCAGGCCGAGCGCCCGCAATTCGACGCCGCATCCGTCAGAGTCAATCAGACATCCGACCGGCCGTCCACGCAATACGATGCAGGCCGCGTCATTCTTCACAAGGCGAGCATCAAACACCTGGTGCTCAGAGCCTGGCCGTTACCCGACTACCAGCTTGTCCTGCCTGATTGGGTCGCCGCCGATCGCGGCTCTATCGGCTATGACGTTTCCGTCACCTTCCCACCCGACACTACCGCCGAGCGCCTGGAACTCATGTTTCAGGATTTACTCACGACGCGCTTCGGGCTGGTAATGCACCGGGAAACGCGCGATGTGAAAGCGTTTGAAGTGCGGGCTTCCGAACAGGGAACCAGGCTTAAGAAAGCCGCGAACCCCGCTCCGCCAACCGACTTCCCGAAATACTCAGCCAGGACTCAGGATGGCGTCTGGCATCTGAGCAGTCAACTCGGGGGTGCGCCGTCCGGGTTAACGGTCGCCGGCTTCCTCGAAACCATCGATACCTTGCGGATTGTGGATCGTCCGCTCGTGGATGCGACGGGAATTCAGGGGTATTACGATATCGACCTGACCGCTCCCGCGGAACCTCCCGGTAGTAAGCCAGACCCGAGTGAACTACTCGGCGCGCTCGACAAGCAACTGGGTCTAAAGGCTTCTCTCAAGACCCTTTCGCTGAAAGTGCTTGTCATCGATCACATGGAACGAATACCCACCGGGAACTGATCGTCTTTGAAGTCAGTTTCCGGACGGTTTTTCCGAGCGGTCGATCACGATTGCTTCGACAGGCACCTTCCGCGACTCCAGTTTCAGCCCGAGCGACTCCTGCAAAGCGGTAAAAATCGAAGGTCCGGTCTGAGCGTCTGCAACCACTTCCTGCTTCTCAACGCCGGGCCGCGACGGCCCCTCGCTCGCGGAGTCCGGCGTCCACTCCATCTGAAAATCCCAGATCCCGTCAATTGACGTCTGGTCCTGCACGGGCCGGTCCAGCAAGGTAGCCAGCATGGAGGCGAGGTCGGCCACTTTCGCGCGGCTTCCCGTCAGCGTTCGTAATCCCGATGTCCGGTTGTGACCCAGCATCATGCCAGGCTCGGTGGCTTCGGCCGCATGCAGCTTCGGACCGTTCTTGCCCACGACCAGAGCAAAGCCCGATATCTCCTTCGGCTCACGATGGAACACAAGCGAGAAACGGTCCGCCAGCAAAGCCTGCATCATCGGTGCCCGTTGATCGTTCGTCGTGTCTGCCGGGAACGTCGCGATAATTTCATAGCGCTCGGTGTCGGTCCAGCCCAATCCACCTGACAGCTGATAATCATGCAGATTGTAAGCGAACGCCACCAGATCTTTCAGGCTGCGGTTCTTCGCGTTCAGCCGGCCGGGCGACAGGTTGAAGCCTCCGCCACGCGCGTCCACCGCGCTCGGCTTGATCGAAACGGCGTCGAAAACAGGTTTTTGCTGTCCGAAAACAGGGCTCGCGAGGAGGGTGGCGAAGAGCCCGGCCGCAGCGAAGATTCTTTTCATGTATCTATATGACAGGTTTTTCACGCGTACGTTAGTTACGCCAGGACCAGAAAAACAAGGTATCATCTCTTCTATAAATGCGCCCCCTGAACCCGACCCGTCACCTTCGAAAACTGAGCCTCGCAGTGGTCGCAATCGCTGCCATCGTCGGACTCACCTTCTACAATCAGGTTCAGGCTCAGAACCGCATGGCGTTCTCACCGGCGGCCACCAACGACGGACATATCGCGCTCGGCCTCGCGCTCCGCAAACTCAGCGTTTCCGGCACGTTCATGCAGGCACCCGCCCACCCCGACGACGAAACCAACGCGCTCTTCGCGCTTTTCGGCTACGGCATGGGGCTCCGCGTCATCGACCTCCAGAACAACCGCGGCGATGGTGGTCAGAATGAAATCGGCCCCGAACTCTTCCGCGACATGGCCGTGCTGCGCACTTCCGAACTCCTCTCCGCGCACCGCATCGACGGCGCCGAGCAATACTTCACACGCGCCATCGACTTCGGTTATTCGTTCGATCCCAACGAAGTCATCGCGAAGTGGGGCCGCAAAGAAATCGTCGGCGACTATGTGCGTCTCATCCGCACCCTCCGCCCCGACGTAACGGTCACCATGAATATTCAGGGCAGCGGCGGCGACCGCGCCCATGAAGCGACCACCGTGCTGTTCCAGGAAGCCTTCCGCGCGGCCGGCGATCCTGCGATGTACCCCGAGCAGATTCGCGAAGACGGTCTCCGCGTGTGGCAGCCGAAGAAGCTGTATTTCGCCGGCGGCCGCGGCGCAATTCCCGCCGGCGGTGGGCCCGGCGGCGGGGGCGGACGAGCGGGCAGAGGCGCGGCCGGAGCATCAGGCGCGTCAGGCGGAGGAACGCAGGCAGACGCCGGTCGCGGCGCCGCTGGAAACGGTCGTGCTGGACGTGGCGCGGCAGCCGCACCCGCCGGTACGCCACTCACCCCGGTCGCCACTCAGACTTACGATGCCCTTCTCGGCCGCACCTACGCCGATATCGGCAATGACGCGCGCAGCTACCACAAATGCCAGGGCGCCAACGGACTTCCGCCTCTTCCCGGTGGCGGCGGTGGACGCGGCGGCGGTGGTGCGCCAGGCGGTCGCGGCGCAGTTGGCGCTTCAGGAGCTGCCGGTGCTCCACCCCCCGGTCGGGGCGGCGGTGGTCCCGGAGGTGGCGGCGGTTATGCCCTCATGGACAGCAGCATCCCCGGGCAGATGCAGAAGACGGAAACTTCGTTATTCGATGGCATCGACTATAGCCTCACCGCGATCGCAAATTACGCCGGCAGCAACCCGCCGGCAGCGCTGACCTCCGCCTTAAGCGCAATCCTCAACGACGCGAAACAGGCACAAAAGCTGTTTGCCGATGGCAACGACGCAGCTACTGCCGCGCCGGTGGAGGCAGGCCTCATCGCGGTCCGCGCCCTGATCGCCCAACTTCCGTCTCTTGGCTTAAGCGACTCCGCGCGCTACGAAATCGATTTCCGGCTGCGCACAAAAGAGCGCGATTATCAGGACGCCGTACTCGCGGCGAACAACGTGACTTTCGACGCGGTTGCGGACGACGGTCTCGTCATCGCCGGCCAGCCGATCCGGCTCTCGCTTCTTGCCGTCAATCATGGGGTCTCCGATCTCAACGTAACCGGCATCACCATAGCGGGGTTCGACTCACCGGCCGCCTGCGCCGCCGGGACGACCAGGAAAGACGCCGTCTACACCTGCACCTCCGAAGCGCACATCCCCAAAGACGCGAAGCCGACCACCCCTTACTTCACCGACAACTACTGGAAAGATACGGACAATCAGGCAATTCAGATCTTCGATCCCTCAGTACAGTTCGGCGTTCCGTTCGCGCCGTCGCCATTCCGCGCAACGTTCCACCTGAAGTTCGGCGATGCCCCCAATGCGGTAGAGGTCACGAAGGAATTACCGGTTGAATATCGCTACGTGAAGGATCTCTACTTCGGCGACAAACGGATGGAGCTGAACGTCGTTCCCGCTTTTTCCGTCAGGGTCGATCCGGGGCTTGCGGTAATCCCCGCGCCCACCGCCACCTTGAAACCCGCCGCGCGTGAACTGCACGTGACAGTCACCAACGGCACCAAAGCAGCGGCGCAGGCTACCGTATCGCTGGAACTTCCCCAGGGCTGGAAAGCCACGCCCGCCAGCGTACCGATTAGTTTTGAACATGAGGACGAGTCGCTCTCCGCGCGCTTCCAGGTCACGCCACCGCCGAATGTCAAGGTAGGCCAATATTCCCTGCAGGCCGTCGTGACATCGTCCGTCACCGGCGACGAGAAATTCACCACCGGCTACAAGGAAATCGAATACCCGCACATCCAGCGGCGTCAGGTGATTGAGTCGGCCGAAACTTCACTCAAGGTCGTTGACGTGAAAGTCACGCCGAATATCAAGGTCGGGTACATCGACGGAGTGGGCGATCAGGTTCCCCCGGCGCTCGCACAGCTTGGCGCGAAAGTATCGTTTATCGACACCGACGAACTGGCGTTCGGGGACCTCTCGAAGCACGACGTAATCATCACGGGAGTCCGCGCTTACGAACGTCGCGCCGATCTTCGCGCCTACAACCGCCGGCTTCTCGATTACGTGGAGCGCGGCGGAACCGTCATCGTTCAGTACAACAAGATGGAATTTAATCAGGCGCAATACGGACCATACCCCGCAAAGGTCAGTTCTAACCGCATCACCGACGAAACCGCGCCGGTGAAGATTCTGGTCCCGGCCGATCAGGTCTTCAACTTCCCGAACAAACTCGGCCCCCTGACCTGGGAGAAATGGACCCAGGAACGCGGCCTCTATTTTCTCGGGGATAAGGATGCGAAGTACATCGATCTGGTCGCGATGACTGATCCGTTCAAGGACAATCCGGGCGAGAAACTGGGCTCACTGGTGGAAGCGAGGTTCGGCAAGGGACGATGGTTCTACCTCGGTCTGGGATTGTGGCGCCAGTTGCCGGCGGGGACCGACGGCGCCTATCAGATCCTGGCGAATCTGATTAGCCCGGAAAAGCGCGCGACAACTCCGGCGGCGAAGCCCGCCGCATCAGGTAGTGCGGCGCCTGTAAAGAAGTAGATCCCGCAGGGCCGGGGTCTACGCAGTCTGCGGCAGCATACAGACCCTGTGTGCCTCGGCTAAATCAGCCAGCACACTTTCCATCTCGCCCGGCTCATAAAGAAAGTAGTGCCCGCGCCCGGGCATTTCCGTCAGCTTGCTCGGGTGAATCCGATCATGCAGATCCCGGGCCACCGCTATCGGCACCACCTTATCGTCCGTCCCGTGCACCATTGTCACCGCGCACGCGGCGAGATGTGTCAGATCGATCTGCGGATCGGAATAGAGCGCCTGCACTTCCTGCAGCAGGCAACCCGGACACTGCGAGTAACCTTCCCTGCGGTTCTCGCGAAACAGATCTTCCACTTCCGGCTGCGCGAGGAGCCGCTGATCGTCAGCCGACAGCCCGGCCTTGACCTCTTCGAAATAATTCTGCCAGTCCCCGAATATCCGGTCACGCTGCTTCTTTTCGATCAGGATAAAAGTCGCCGCCCGAAAGTTCGCCAGCTTCGCGGAAAGAAGAATATGCCATGCCTCCTCCGAATACCGCCGCCATCCTGAAATCAGATGCGGCAGACCCATGCCGCTGACCAGTGACATCGCCTGTAGCTGCGGCAACTGCCCGCAGGCCAGCGCGTAAGTCGCGCCCGCGGAGAATCCGAGAATCGAAAACGGCTGGTCCGGACCCAGAACCTGATCGGTCAATTGCCGGACATCCCCCGTCCAACCTACAAGCGTCCGCGCATGCGAAGGCGTAGATAAGCCGATGCCGGGCCGGTCGGGAGAAATGAGACGAACGTTCAGAGCCGTCAGAATCGCATCCAGATTCGGGACACGCTCCAGCCGCGAGCCCTGAAAACCGTGGAAGTATAAGATCGGCGTCCCTGTGCGCGGCCCACGATCCATGTAAGCCAGCGTGCGTCCGTCGCGGAGAGTAATCTTGCCAAATTCCGGGTCGGATTCCCCTGGCGATGGCCGTAGCCCGGGAATCGTCTGCATCAACTCCGCGACTCCGGTTCGCAGCAGTTCCAGATCCAGATGCGCATCTCCTGTCGGCATGATTGGCTTGCCGATCCGTACGTGGAAATGAAACGGCGCCTCCACCTCGTCGGCCTCAAGGGCGGCGAAGATTACCGTTTCCGGAGTCCAGTCCAGCCGCAACCCGCCGACCGCGACAGGAACGATGGGGCACCCGCTCTTTTCCGCCGCAATCACCGCGCCGGTGCTCCAGTTCTTCAGCTGCAACGCGGGATCGGCAACGGCACGTCCGGCGGGAAAGATCAGGACGGCGTGTTTCCCGCTCTCCCGAAGATACTTCGCGATGATGTCCGAGAGGCCCGTTTTGCGCCGCGTCGCGCTGGCTGTTTCGTCCGGCACCAGCAGCGCGATCCCGTAATGGTGCAGGACCCAGCGTTCCGCGCGGACCATCCAGCTTCGACTTTCCGCCGTCATCAGGATGCGCGGCACACGACTCGCGCGCGCCGCGAGAAGGTGGCCCAGGATAAAGCCATCTACGCCGGATTTATAGGCATGGTTCGCCGCGATGACATACGAACCTTCCGGCAGATTCGCCAGACCTTCCACGTCGATCCACTGAACGATGTACTTCGCGAAAATTACCTGCAGCAGCCGGATCGGCCAGCCCTGATCGCGAATATCCTCCGGCGAATCGCGCAATTGTCTTCGCAGCAGAAAATGGAGAGGAATCGCGGTCGCCGCAAAGCCCAGCAGCGCCAATCCGGCAGACGTGGCAAACCTGCGCACGACGCTCTTGCCAGGTTCCCTCTGGTGTTCGATTCTCAAAGGATCTCTTTTACGATCGTCTTAGTATCGCAGGAGCAGAGAGGAACAATTGCGGCTGCTCCGTTATTTCATTTGTCTTTCTTGTCTTCGGGCTTTGGCTTGGCTGCCGGCGGCGCGGGACGGGCTTCGGCCGGACGCGGCGCGGCAGCGGGAGGCGCAGGCCGCGCTTGAGGTGCCGGACGCGCAGCGGGTGGCGGTGCAGAACGCTCTTGCGGAGCAGGTCGCGCTTCCGGCGCTGGACGTTGCGCGGGCTGAGGCGCAGGGCGCGCTTCCGGAGCAGGTCGCTGCGCAGGCTGAGGCGCAGGGCGCGTTTCCGGTGCCGGTCGTTGTGCGGGCTGAGGCGCAGGGCGCGCTTCCGGTGCAGGTCGCTGCGCGGGCTGAGGCGCAGGGTGCGCTTCCGGTGCAGGTCGCTGCGCGGGCTGAGGCGCGGGGTGCGCTTCCGGTGCAGGTCGCTGCGCGGGCTGAGGCGCGGAACGTACTTCCGGCGCGGGTCGCTGGGCTGGCTGCTGGACCGGCCGCTCTTCAGGTCTGTTCGCCGGCGCAGCCGGCTGATTCGGCCTGGGCTGCACCGCCGCCGCATTTCGCATCGCCGCGGCCGGAGGCTTCGCAGCCGGAGCTTTGTAATTCGTCGCAAGCGGGCGCGCCGCCACCAGCGAGGCCGGCTGCGCGTGGCCCGCCGACGCGAACTGCGCACGATTCGTGGACGCCTCGCGCGCATGTTGAGCCTGTGCGGCGACCGGAGGTGTCCGCGGATCGTGCACCACCGCCATTTCCTCCGGCGTGGGCCGCGCATTGATCCCCCCGCGCCCGCCGTTATAACTGATCCGGCCGCCCCTGCTGGCCGGCACTGAATAGTTGTAGACGTTGTGAATATTCGTGATATTCACGTTCGTCACGGAGCGATTGTAATTGAGCGTGCCGTGATTCCAGTACGCGCCATAATAGCCGCTGCCCGTATAACCAAAGCCATAGTCGATGCCGCCATAAAAGCCAATGTGCGTGCCCCAGTAGCCTGAGTGCCAGCGATAACTGCTGCCCTCATAGTCCCAGTAAGGCGGTGTCCAGAGCGCGTCCACCCAGGGAGCCAATACCCATGCTCCCGGTACCCAGTAGTAACCGCCCTGTCCGTAAGCCCAGTAGCCAGGAGTCCAGTAATACCCATCGCCCGGGCATTCCGGCTGCGTGTATTCGGGCAGAGGAGGCGGTGGATCCGTTGCCTCCACCGGCTGTGCCGATGACGTGGTGTCATAGTCGGAATCAGGCGGATAATTCGCGGCTACCTCGGGCGCGTAGGTAGCGTCGGATGTGGTCTGTGCGGATGTGGACTGTGCCGCCGGTGCCGACTGGTCCACGGGCGCCAGGTTTCCGCTGGCCGGATCCGAGTCGGCGACGACATTGCCCGCAGCGGGCTGGCCGTCGGCGGACTGAGTTTGCGCCGCCGAGTCCGGAGCCTTGTTACATCCGGTCAGGCCGACAAACAGCGCGGCCACGACAAACAGACAACGACCAGCTTCGGCAGTTTTGATCATGTACCCCTCGCGTAGCACGTTAACGGCCACTCCCGTCATTTCAATTCTCCAGCGACATCTTCCGCGTCAGCTGCATCGCCGCTTCAGGCGTCGTGCTGGTGCCCATTTCTGTATCCAGGTAGCCTCTGTAGTTCAACTCGCGCAGCACCCGCATCATATACGCGTAGTCGATCTCGCCCGTCCCCGGTTCCTTGCGGCCCGGCACTTCGCCAATCTGCACCAATCCGATCCAGCCCTTCGTCAGGCCCTGCCGCAGGTGAGCCGTGATGTTCCCCTCCATCAGTTGCAGATGATACATGTCGAAGCAGATCTTGACGTTGGGGTGGGCCACTTCGTCGATCACCGGAAACGCGACAGCCGCTGTGTCGAGCGCCATCCTGCCCTGCCCCGCCGTCGTGCTGAGCGGTTCCACCACCAGCGTGATCCCGTGCTCTTTCGCGATATCGCCACACAACTTCAGGCCCGCGACAATCTGCGCGCGCTGCGTCTCCCACGGCACATCCGTCTGCGTGCGTCCGACGAAGATAATCGGCTGTGCCCCGCCAAACTTTACGGCCATTTTCACGCGCGCCGCGATCTCGTCCAGATAGATCTGCTGCTGGCCCGGTTTTGTCAGGCCAGTCGAACTGCCCGCCGAACCCGGCCCCGTGATACTCGCGCATTTCAGCCCTGTGCTCTGCTGCACCTTGAGCATGGCGTCCTGCTCTTCTTCGGTCGTGTTCCAGAAACTATAAGCCTTAAAGCCCTGATCCGCAACCCTCTGGACCCGCTGCGCGCGTGGCATCGCCCGCGGAAACATGATTTCGATGTTGATCGACAATGTGTACAGAGGCTCTCCGGCGGCTGCGGCGGCTGCGATTCGCGAATCGAGCGCAAACGGGAGTGCCGCACCCATTGCCAGCATGTGGCGTCGCGTGATGAGTGATTTCACGATTCTGCTCCTGATCCCCAAACTCCAACCAGCTGATTCACAATAACTTACATATAAAACCCCATTACGGGCAACTGGCTGACAGTTCCAGTCGTCCCATAATCGACCACGTTGATCTTATCAGCTGAATCGGCCGATTTCATCCCCATCGGCGCGGGAGGCCGAATTGTTCGAGAATGGGGAGTGTTCGCTCCGGAAGGGGGAACTTTTTGCCCGGCGCGCGCAATATAGATTTGAGCGCAGTTGTGGCATAAAGACCAACGATGCAGCGCAGTGACGAAGAACTCTATCGATTGATGAAAAAAGGCGACCGCGAGGCGTTCGGCGAACTCTATGAGCGCCGCGGCCCCGCGCTACGGCGCTATGCGCTTCACATGTCGGGTAGCCCCGCAGCTGCCGAAGAGGTCGCGCATGAAGTTTTTATCCAGTTGATGCGCGCCAACACGAATTTTGACGACAAGCGCGGCTCGCTCGAAGGCTGGATGTACGGCGTCGCGCGGAACCTGGTGCGGGTTATCCGGCGCAAAGGTCCGGTGGAAGAGCCGGTGGATCAGGCCTTTCGCCACGATATTCTGGGCGACCTGATTAACGCCGAGGCTCTGGCAGCGCTTCACGAAGCGTTGCGCGAATTGCCGGTTTTGTACCGCGACGCCGTCGTGTTATGCGATCTCGAAGAGAAGAGCTACGAGGAATCGGCCCGGGTCATGGGCTGCCCGGTAGGCACGGTGCGTTCCCGTCTGCATCGTGCGCGCGGTCTGCTGGCCGCGAAGCTGAAACGCCAGTTGGCGGTGAGCGAGATGGCGGTGCGTGCGTGATAAAGACGCCGAGCGGAGGAGACGGACAATTTATGAACTGTGAATTCGCAAATCAGGACCTGGTGGAGTGCGCACGGCGTGGTCGATTCCCCGCTGCCGCGCTCGAAGATCACCTGGCGGCGTGCGATTCCTGCCGTGAGCGCTGGGAGGCGGAACGTGAACTCACCAGCCACCTGCGCGCGATGCGCATTGCGAGCGTGCCTGCGAGCCTCGAATGGAGCAAGGCGGTGTTGCTGCGGGAGTTCGACGCCCATCGGCGCCGCGACCGGCAGATTCGCTGGATGTGGGCCATGTCGTCGGCGGCAATCCTGGTGCTCAGTGTGGTTGCGGTCAAGGATGTCTGGGTCAGACCGTCTGCGGCTCCTTCGCTCTCGGGTGGCTCAGGAGTGGTTCATGCGCGCACGTACGCGCCGCGCGAATATCCGCAGGAGAGTTTCGCCCCGGCGGAAGATGCGGGCGAAAACGGCTTCATCAAGGTGCCCTTCGCCCTGGATCCCGCGCCCGGCGAGACCTTCGAGATTGTGCGGACCCAACTGGATCCGGCCGCGCTGACAAGAATGGGCGTCAGCGTGGATCCCACCTGGACCGGAACCTTGCAGGCGGATGTTCTGGTAGGTGAAGACGGTTTGGCTCATGCGGTGCGGTTATCCAACGACGATATTGGTGAGAATTGATTCCTGACAACGGCAAAAGGGGTTTGAGGGGGATTTTATGAAGAGAGACTTTATGATGAAAGAGTTGACGACGTTTCTGTTTTGTGCGGCGGTTGCACTGGCTCAAGGGCCAGGAGGACCGGGTCCGCGTATAGCCGGTGGTCCGGGAGGACCGGGCGGTTTCGGTGGCCGTGGTGGCGGGATGCAGATGCCGGGTGGCCGCGTGGTCACCGGGGCGCCTTACTCCGGCACGGAAGTTCTGACGGTCCAGGAGAAGTTTGCCGACGGTAACTCGGTCAACACGAACACGAGTACACCCCGTGCGCGCGATAACGATGGCCGCACGTATGTGAGCGAGACGGTGACGCCGCCCGCTTCCGCCGGAAAGGCGCCGTATACCAGGATCACGATTACGGATCCGGTTGCCGGCTATCGCTACGAACTCAATTCCTCCACTATGATTGCGATACAGAGCAGAATGCCGAAGGCGCCGCCTGCTCATACACCGACCACTGCCCCGACCCCGCCGACGCTGCCCTCCACCACAACAAGGCCGAACGGCGCGACGGTAACCATCTCCAGCCTGGGCACGGCAACCGTAAACGGGGTGAGCGCCACAGGGACTGAGACAACTGAAGTCATTCCCGCCGGAGCGATCGGCAACGCACAGGCGATCACGATTACGCGAAGCAGCTGGGTCTCCACCGAATTGAAGCTGCCGGTTGAGATCAAGAGCAGCGATCCGCGGGTGGGCACCAGCGACATGGAACTCACCAACATTTCGACGGGAGTACCGAGCGCCGCACTATTTACGGTGCCGGCCGGTTACACAATCAAGCAGGGCGGTCCGGGTGGACGAGGTCCGGGAGGCCCGGGTGGCCGTGGCGGATCCGGCGGCGCGTTCCGTCGGGGTGGTCCCAGATAGGCTCTAAACGAGGCACGCGGCAATTCACGTAGCGACAAAACAGGCGGCCCCTCGGGGTCGCCTGTTTTGTTTTAGTGCCGCCTGTTTTGTTTTAGTCATATTCCACCGGGCTGATTAAGCAGCCCCGGCGAATCGCACCGGCAGCAGACTATAGCTCTGCTCCACTGCATCCCTGGCCGATTCTACGGCAACAAAGGTCCCGAGACACAGAAATCCGTCTCCCGTTTCGTTGCTGTGCATAGCATCGTACGCATGCCAGCGACCGCCAATTCTCACAATATGTCCGACGTGCCGTTCGCCGTCCGACAACGCGCATATTTGGCTGGAAATTCGCCATGCGAGCTTTCCAGCCGGATTGAGCCCACTGTAACTGTCCATTGTGGCTCCTTTTTTTCAAGATCTAAACTGTTCCGCGCCACTGCTGTTACGGACCCGTTACAAGAAAGATAGCCGATCAGGGCCACGGCCAACAAGGATAGCAGTACTAATGTACTAAATATACTTTGGTTAACATGGCAGAATACGTCTCCTGGCCATGTCCGATTGGGTTCGTTTTGTAATCCGGAGATTCGAAGGATTGGGTTCGTTTTTTCAGTTTTTGGTCATGCCGAAGCCGGTGACCTGGACTTCGGTGTTGTGGGCAAATCGAAGTCCGTAGACTCCGTCGGTCGACTTCAATTTACCTGCGGTCACGAGTTCGGCTTTGTCGTATCCCGCGACCACCGTTCCGTTGACGGAACACTCCACGCGGCCACCCTTCACGGAAAGCGCGATATCCTGGCTGACCGGTTCCCCGACGGCCGCGGCCTTATGAACCGCCGCGTTCGCCCCGCCCCGCCCGCCATTCATATTGAACGCCGCCGGCCCGAAGCCGCGGACAATGAAGTTGCCGTTACCGTAGGCTGCGCAGTAGAGTTCAGTCTGGTTGGCGGTTCCCATATCGTTACCCGCGATCATGACGCCATATGGGTGCGGATGGGTATTCAGATTCATGTACTTGGGTTCCAGGAAGGACGCCTTCACCGTGTAGTCGCCCGTCGCTTTGTTGGCGGGGTTCCAGTAGGCGACCGCCGGACCGGTCGTGATTTTGAAGGTACCGCCTTCCAGCGCGAATTTCGCGCTGTCGAGCGTCAGATTCTCCGGAGTGGCGTCGACCTTCCCGGTCCAGCCAGGAGCGTTGATAATCCCGCCGCCCGCAATGGCTCGGGAACTCTCCGTGGCGGCAGGGGCCTGGGCCAAAACGCCGGTGGAAGCGGCTATCACAAAAGCAATAACTGCAAGGGCAGAACCGTAGACAAGACGCATAGAATTTCCTCTCAATTGAAAAGCCGTAAGGACGATTATATTCGTTTTTGGCCGGACGTGCGTAACAGGTGTGTTGCAATGGATTTGGATACGGTATGCTGCTCCGCGGCGACGCGGTTCCCAGTCCGACCTCACAAACTCCGGCACTGCTGGAATAGGAGACACGTGCCGGCTTCTACCACCAGGCAGTTCGCAAAAAAGCAGGCCGACAGGCTCTACCTTGAGATGAGCGCCCGGATCTTCCGGACGATCCAGTCGCCGGACACAAACGCGGTACACGATCTGCGGGTGGCGATTCGCCGCTTCCGGCGCGTCATCGTCGTGTTGAAACCATGTTTCCCGCGCGGCGAGCGCAGACGCATCCGGCGCGGCCTGAAAGGGATTATGGCTCGTGCCGGTAATGTCCGCGATTACGATGTCGCATTGCATCTGCACGCAAAACTGGCTCTGGCCGAGTCGAGCCTGCCGGTGAGTGAATTTCGGGAGTGTCGGGAACAGGCGGCGCGGACTCTGGTTGCATCGCTGCGGCGGTGGGTGGAGCGGAACCAGAACTTTTTTGCGATTCCCGCTGGCGCGGCCGCCAAACGCGTTCTTCCCGCCCTGGTGAAGCGATATTTTCGTCTGGGCAAGGACGCCACCGACAAACAAGCGTCCATGAAAGAGATTCACAAGTTCCGGATCGCCGGTAAGAATCTTCGCTATACGCTCGATTTCTTCGCGCCGTTGTACGGAACTTCGCTCGAAGGCCCGTTGGCGCAACTCAAAGACGTGCAGGATCTTTTGGGCGATATCCACGATTGCGCGATCGTGCGGCGTATGCTTCGCAAGAGCGATAAAGAGTTTTTGTCGGCGTTGAAGAAAAGGCAGCGGCGGAAAACGGAAGAGTTCAGGGAACGCTACGCCGCCGATCGGTTGACGCCTGCTTTAATAGCTTTTCATGCCTGAGCTACTGCGGCCAGCCGCAAGTTTTGACGAATGGGACAGACAAGAGGGCACGCCCGGACCGATGGGAGTGACATGGATCGCGTCCCTGGAAGCGTGGAATTTCGCTCTCTATTCGCGCCGCGCCACGAGCGTGACGTTATTGCTCTATGCCGCCGAAGACCCGGTACGTCCGGTCTTCGAGCAGCGACTGAATCCGAGGATGAACAAGTCGGGCAGAATCTGGCACTGCTGGATTTCGGCCGATCGCGCGAAGCGCGCAGCTTTCTACGCTTATCGCGTGGAGGGCCGTCACGATCCCGATAACGGCTACTATTTCGATCCGCAGAAAATTCTGCTCGATCCGTTCGCGCCGGCGGTTCATTTTCCAGTTGGCTTCAATCGCATTGCGGCCGGTTCGCCGGGGCCGAATGACGGACTGGCGCCGCTGGGAGTGCTGCCGCGATCGACGGCTGAAGCGGGAAAGGTAGTTGAGCGCCCGCCGCGACCCGCCCACGATCTGATCGTCTACGAACTGCATGTGAAGGGCTTCACGGCGCGGGACAATTCAGGCGTGAGCGCGCAGAATCGCGGCACGTTTGCGGGACTTGCGGAAAAAATTCCGTACCTGAAGAGCCTGGGCGTGACTGCGGTGGAGTTGATGCCGGTGCAGCAGTGCGATCCCCAGGAAGGCAGTTTTTGGGGGTACATGACTCTCAATTTCTTTTCGCCGAACAGGAGCTACGCGGCCAACGGGACCAGTGACGGGGCGGCCGAGGAATTTCGCGCGATGGTAGAGGCTTTCCATCGCAACGGTATGGAAGTCTGGATGGACGTGGTTTACAACCATACCAGCGAAAGCGGAGCGGACGGGCCGATTTACAGCTATCGCGGCATCGATAACCAGTCCTACTATCTGCTGACAGGCGACCGACGGCGCTACCGCAATGACACCGGCTGCGGGAACACGCTGCGCTGCGACCATCCGGTGGTGCGGTCGCTGATTCTGGAGAGCCTGCTTTTCTGGATCGACACCATGAGGGTAGATGGTTTCCGGTTCGATCTGGCGTCGGTATTCACGCGGCGATCGGACGGAGGCGTTGACCTGGACAACCCGTCGCTGATTTCGGATATCGGTTTTCTCGGGGCCCGGTATGGAGTCCGAATGATCGCGGAGGCGTGGGATATCGAAAGCTACCTGCTGGGGCGGGCATTTCCAGGCCTGAACTGGCGCCAGTGGAACGGGCAGTATCGCGACGACGTTCGCGATTTCGTGCGCGGAGTTCCCGGACGCGTGGGCGCGCTGGCGCAACGGCTTTACGGCAGCGACGATTTGTTTCCGGACGACGTTCAAAATTCCTACCGACCGTTTCAGAGCGTCAATTTCATTACGGCGCACGATGGCTTCACGCTTTACGACCTTGTTTCGTACGACCGGAAACATAACGAGGCCAACGGCCACGGAAACGTCGACGGAGCCGACGATAACCGGAGCTGGAATTGCGGCTGGGAAGGCGATGAGGGCGCGCCCGCGGAAGTGCTTGCGCTGCGCCGGAGGCAGGTGAAGAATTTCATGTGCCTGCTGATGCTGAGCAACGGCACGCCGATGTTTTGCGCGGGCGATGAATTTCTGACGACACGCGGCGGCAATAACAATCCGTATAACCAGGATAACGAGATCAATTATCTGAACTGGGATCAGCTTCAGGCCAATCACGATGTCTTTCGCTTCGTTCAGGGGATGATTACGTTTCGGAAAGCTCATCCCTCGATTGCGCGCAGCGAGTTCTGGCGCGAGGACGTGAGTTGGTATGGGAGCAGCGCGAAGGAGGTTGATTTCTCGGCGGACGGGCAGACGCTGGCTTACTGCCTGCGCGGCGGCACCGTTCATGACGACGATATTTACGTCATGGTGAACGCCGGAGCGGATGCAGTTCGATTTCAGATCCACGCAGGGATCGCGGGGAATTGGTTGCTTGTGGCGGATACCGGTCTTCCGAGTCCGGGGGATTTTATTGAGCCGCAGGAAAGGCGCGGTTTGATGTCGACCGAACATTTAGTCGCGGGAAGAAGCGTGGTGGTGCTTTGCGCCAATGCTGAAAGGATTTCACAATGACGTTGCCTGGACATCGGCGGGTGGCTCGGGCGCTGCGCGCCGGGGGTCCGGAAGTCGTCGAAGTCAGCACAGAGGAACTTCCGGAGTTGAAGCCGGCGAGGCACTGGTGCGGGTCGCGACGGTCGGCCTCAATCACGCGGAGACGCTGATTCGTTCGGACAAGTATGTTGTTCGGGTGCCGTTTCCTTATGCGACGGGCGGCGAGGGATCGGGAACTGTGGTCGCGGCGGGGGCGGGCGAAAACATGGCGATCGGCGCGCGCGTTTGCTGGGGAGCGGTGCTCGGTTCCTGCGCCGACTATCTGATTGCGCCGGCTTCGATGCTGCTTCCGATTCCCGATGAGCTCAGTTTCGAAGACGCAGCGTGCGTGCCCGTCGCGAGCCTGACGGCTGGCGGTCTGGTGCGGGTGTGGCCGCTGGAAGGACGGACGGTGGTGGTGTGGGGCGCGGGCCGGGGCGGTGGGTCGGATGCTGGTGGCGATTCTGGCGGAGCGCGGCGCGTCGGTGATTGGGATTGCGAATGGGGGTCGGGCTGAGGGCGTCCGGAAGGCGGGCGCGGCTCATGTGATCGATCGAGCCACGGAGGATGTTGTGGCGGCTGTTCGTGCGTTCACCGATGGACGCGGAGTAGCGGCGGTGTACGATCCCATCGGGATGGCTACGTTTGAGATCAGTCTGCAACTGCTGGCGTCGCGCGGCTGCCTGATTAACTATGGCGAGTTGTCCGGTCCGGTGCCGGAGCTCAATCTGAATCGGCTTTTTGCGGGTTCGCTGTTCGTGACGAAGTACAACGGCAATCGGTGGGTGGAGGGTTTTCATGAATTTGCCGGACTGATTGCGGAGGGTCTGGCTATGGCGAAAAAATATCCGGCTGTGGTGAGTGAGGTGGCGGGTCGGTTTCGGTTGGATGCGGCGGCGGATGCTTATCGGGCGCTGGTGTTGGGTCCGCAGGGCAAGGTGCTGGTGCTGCCGTAGTTTGAACTATTGAAAACGGGCCAGTAATGGGCAATTCAATCCCCCTATCTCGTGCGTTGTTTCATTGCGATGCGAACGTCAGAGAACGTTTTTACAATATTAGACCGAAGCCCCACGTGACATAGCCAAGGACGAAACAAATCAGGCACGAAAAACCCAGCGCGGATATCAACGCATACCAAAACTGCGTGTAGCTTGTCACATCTTGCGCGTATTCATCGTATCGCCAAAGCAAAAGCGCACAGAAGACTACCCCAAAAAAGAGGCTCTCTGCCAACAGCAATTTCGCAATCCCTATCTGGATTGGCATAGCCTTTGGGACAGCCTGGACGCCATTATTGTTGCCAAAGGCTATTGAAGCCGCAGCGACTGTGACAAGTAGTTGAACCACACCGAGATAATTTCTTAGCATCGGCTCAAAGGTCGCGTCTTTCGCCGACTTCGGCAGCACACGAGGATTTTGGCTTTGACTATTTTTGAGGGCGAAATCCTGGGGGTCGAAGAAATAATATCCAGAGCCTCGGCGCGAGAGCCAAAACAGAACCAAGAGAGTAAGGAAGACAAGAACCGCGGCAACCGTGACAGAAAGACCGACGTGAGTCAACACCCAGGAAAACATCATTTTCGGATAGGTGCGGCTGGTCGCTCAGTATTCTCCTCTAATACGGAGACGTGGTGGCCTGAAATGACCCTCATACCGCTACCGTCGACCACGACTCCCGCGTCAAAACAAACCGAAATCCGCTTCGGTCGATTGCGCAGTCTCTGTCGTCGCCATCTTCAATCCGAGGATTCACAGATGGAACAGTAGATCCGACTTCGTGGGGTTCTCCCGATCCTATTTGAACAGGTAAGAATCCAGTTTTGTCCGACGAGATTGCTTAGGCGGGACATCGCCTTCCATTATCGCGCCTATATTTCGATTTGACAAACGCTGATACCACGCGGGTGGCGGGCCTAGAATCGGAATGGAAGTCGGTTGCGAGTTGGCGGGCAGGACTCCACGCGCCAATGGTGACCGGCTATCTCTTGCCGCTGGCTGCGCGGGCGGGCTTGCGGCCTGATGTGGAAACGGGGGCGATCAGAGCCGGGGCATCGTCCAAGATTTCCGTCAGCACTTTGCCCGACGATCCGCTGGGCGTCTCCACCCCCAGCAATTCCGACAGCGTTGGCGCCACGTCGTTGATGATCACAGGCTCAGGATACGTACCGGGCTTGATGCCGGGGCCCATGAATATCAGCGGCACGTGGGCGTCGTACCAATACGGCGTCCCGTGCGTGGTGCCTGTGGCGGCGAACATCCAGTACGGCTCGGGCAACACGAACAGGTCGCCGGAACGCTGTCCGAAGTAAGACAGCGCGAACGCGCGGCCGATCGGGTCGCTCGATGCGGAGCCCGATTCCAGTTCACTGCGCGTGTAAACTCGTGCGATGTGCGGCACCGTCTGCATGGCTTCGGCGGCGACACGCTCCACCTCCGCGCGGTTCAGATGGCGGCTCTCAATGAGATCGAGATTCAGGTATTCAGTCCCGGAAATCAGCCATTTGCCGTCGCCATAACGCTGTGAAAGAGCGGCGGTCGCCTTCTCGACCAGCGTCTTTGTCACCAGGCGGCCGCCCGGCATGTTGCGCTTCTGGTTCACTTCGGGTACGGGGGCGACGCCATGGTCGGCGATCAGAACATATAGAACGTTTCCCGTACCCACGCGGCTATCGATGTAATCCATCAGTTTCCCCAGCAGGCGGTCGGTGCGGATGGAGATGTCACGAACTTCGGGGGCGTCCGGGCCGACCGCGTGACCGACGTAGTCGTTCGCCGAGAAACTCACGGTGAGGATGTCGGTATCTTCGTGGCCGCCGAGATTGTCGGCTGCAACCGCCTTCTCCGCGAACTCTTCGATCAGTTCGTTGCCGATCGGGGTGGATTCGATATTGCCGCAACTGCGTGGATCGCGCGGGGGCGGAATAGGCTTCTCTTCGCCTTCCGGAACTTCAGGCTCGGGCGGACCAGGGAGCAGCGTGCAGAAAGGCTTGACGCTGCCGGGAGCGGCGCCGAGCGGCAACCAGTCGCCAGTGAAATCGCGTTTTTCGATTTGCGCGTTGAGATCGACGACCCACTGCGGGAGTTGGGCGCGATAGTAGGTGCTGGTGACCCAACGTTTGACGTCGTCGGCAAACCAGTACGCGCCATCGGCCATGTGGCCGGCGGGCAAAATCGCAGCGCGGTCTTTAATGGAAACGCCGACGACGTGGGAGCCTGGGTAGCGCATCTTCAACTCGTCGCCGACGGTGCTCACAAGCAGGGAACGCGGGGACGCTGCCAACGTGGGAAGTCGGCCTGACGCACCGGAGGCTCCCGAAGCACCGGAAGCTCCTCCTCCCCCGCGCGCAGAGCCACGTCCTCTACGTCCGCTGGCGCCGGCTTCACCTGACGCACCCGCCGCAGCGGGAGGACGTCCGACGGTCTTCACGTTCACGTCGGAAACGCTTTGGACGGTGCGGCCCAGAACGCGGTCATACCACTCATTGCCTACTATCCCGCTGACCGACGGCGTTGCGCCGCTCAGGTATGTGGAGTGACCGACTGCCGTTACGGTTTTCGCATGGATGTAGCTTGCGTCGGTGAAGACCGCGCCTTTGGTGAGGAGGCGCGCGAAGCCCGCGTTGTAATCGGAGCGAAAGCGAGTCAGATAGTCGTAGCGGAACTGGTCAACGACGATGGTGACTACGAGTTTCGGGCGGTTGGCCGCGTGGACTGCAGCGGTCCAAAGACCGGCGGCTGCGGCGAGAATAATGAGAGGGAGAAGCCAGCGTTTCATTTTTGTCTTATATGCAGAAGCATTCAGGATACGCCCGGAAGGTTAAATTGCGGTTACAGAAACTTATCGATTTACCCCGAATTGGTATCATATCGCTTCCCTGAAATTGCGACTCCTTTATTCCCTCACGATCGTTTGCAGTTCGATTCTGCTGTTCTCGCTTCAGCCGATTGTTGCCAGGGCGCTGCTCCCGGAATTCGGCGGGTCGGCCGGCGTGTGGGTGACCTGCATGCTGTTTTTTCAGGTGATGCTGCTGGTGGGGTATCTGTATTCCTGGCTGGCGACGAGGTTTTTGAGCGCCCGGATGCAGAGTGTGCTCCACGGGGCGCTTCTGGTGGCGAGTCTGGCGACAGTTTCGTTGAAGCCTCGGATGGAGTGGGCTCACGCAGCAACGGGAAATCCTGTGTGGTCCATTCTGGTGGTGTTGGCGGTGTCGGTTGGCTTGCCTTACTTTCTGCTTTCGACAACCAGCCCTTTGCTTCAGGCGTGGTTTGCAAATTCGGAGTCTGCGGAGTTTCCCTACTGGCTCTTCGCGCTGTCGAATGCCGCGTCACTGGTGGCGCTGCTGGCTTACCCTGTCGCGATTGAACCGCTGCTGCCGGAGAGTTCGCAAATGCGCTGGTGGTGGATGGGCTACGCGGGGCTGGTGTTGGTCGCCTGCGCGGCCGCAGTAATTCACGGGCGCAGGGAATCGGCGCCAACGCATGACGACGGGCGGCGCGGCGAGGACCGCCCACTGCTTTGGATTGCGCTGGCGGCTTGCGGTTCCGCGTTGTGGATGGCGGTGGCGAATCATCTGAGCCAGGAAGTTGCTCCGGTACCATTCCTGTGGGTGCTGCCGCTGAGTATTTATTTGCTCAGTTTCATTCTGTGTTTCGAAGGGTCGGGCTGGTATCGGCCCGCGCTTTTCCGCTGGCTGTTGCCTGTGGCCTGGTTTGGGGCGGCGTACAGGATGGCAGGACAGGGTCCGGCGGGGCTGACGTGGGAGATTGCAACATTCTCGGTGGCGCTTTTCATCTGGTGCATGTTCTGCCACGGAGAGATTGCGCGCAGTAAGCCGACCGATTCCGGCAGTGCGACTTTCTTCTATCTGACGATTGCGCTGGGCGGCGCGGTGGGCGCGCTGCTTGTGGGACTGGCGGCGCCCAACTTACTCAGCACTTACCTGGAGTTGCCGATCGGGATTGCGGCTTCGGCTCTGCTGGCGCTTTACCTTCTCTACGGGATTACTTCACCGAAGCGGCTGGCGCGCCTGGGCGTGGTCGCTCTTGTTGCGTTCGTTGCCGCTACGCGTTTTGAGGCCGGCTTCGGAGACGTGATTCGCGTCCGAAATTTTTACGGCGCGTTGCAGGTGAGCGACGCCAATGCAGGCGGATCGCCTATCCGCACTTTGTATAACGGCAAGACACTGCACGGCGTGGAATTCATGGCTGCCGATAAGCTGCGGCTGCCGACCGCGTATTACGGATCGGATTCAGGCGTGGGCAGACTGATGCTTTCCGGCGGTGACGCGCCGCGCAGGGTAGGACTGGTGGGGCTTGGCGTGGGAACGTTGGCGGCATACGGACGAACCGGAGATGTGTTTTGTTTTTACGAACTGAATCCGGCGGTTATCGATGTCGCGTCGCGCGATTTCCATTTTCTGGGAACGTCCGCCGCGGAGACCATGGTGATTGCGGGCGATGGTCGGCTCAAGTTAGAGCGGGAGCCGGCGAACAGCTTCGACATCCTGGTACTCGATGCGTTTGCGGACGACTCGATTCCGGTTCACCTGCTGACCCGAGAAGCGTTTGGGGTGTATTTTCGCCTGCTGCGAAGCGATGGCGTGCTGGCGATTCATTTGACCAACCGGTTTCTGGATCTGGCGCCGGTGGTGGAAGCCGCCGCGCGGGATATGGGAAAGCAGGCGGCGGAAGTGCATAGCGCGGGCGATCCGGCGCGGCAGACTCTGGCGGCCGATTGGGTGTTGATTGCTGCGCGCGCGGGTACTTTGGCGCCGTTCGGCGGAGAAGAGATTCACGCGAAGAGTGTGCGACTGTGGACCGACGACTACAGCAACCTGTTTAAGGTACTGAAGTGATCCCCCGGCTTTACTTCAGGTACGATCTGAGCGCCTGAATCAGATCGTCGGCAGCCTGAGCCTGCTCATCGGTCGGCGTAGTCTCGGGATCCAGGACATGAAAGCGAATGTGTCCCTCAATCACCTCGGCCATCAGTGCGTCCATGGCGCCCCGGCACGCGGAGATATTGTGAAGCACATCGGAACACTCCGCTTCCTGGTCGAGCGTTCGTTCGATAGCATCTACCTGCCCTCTGATACGCCTTACCCGATTGAGCAGTTTCTTCTTTTCTTCGATAGTGTGGGACATAAAAAACTTCGTTCAGGTCTTTACAAGTATACCCCATAGGGTATATTCTGGGTGCGGGTGGCAAGTTGGTGGCCCGAAAATTTCAGAAGACGCCGTTAGGCGAAACTTCGTTTTGCTGACTCGACACATCGAATATTGCGAAGCCCCGAAGCATGGCCCGGCAGAAATGTTCCTGTAACCTTGTTGTGCGATCCTCGATAAGGTCTGCAACACAAGGGTCTGGCCGCCTAAGTGCTACGCTTCGCCTGCGGGGATGCGTGCGTCCGTTCGCCGCGGATAGCGCGGGGTAACATGAACCACTCTATAACTCATCAATTCGACAGGTTCTCGACGCGTGTGCATGCTGTGCCCGGCGTGCTCACAACGAGCGCTTTTCGCATGGCCGCACGCGCGTTCATACTGATTTCGATCGGCATGACCGTATCCGCACAGCCCCCCGCGGTGGCCGACCCCACGGTGACACAGAGTCCGGACACCACCCAGCCAGCTACACAGGAACGCTGGAACCTCTTCTATCAGGCGACCTCGATCGGCCAGTATCACGGGACGTTCACGTCTCCTTATTCCGACGCGTTCAGTCTTCAGAACTACCCCGAGCGAGACGTTTCGCTCACTACGACGCTCTTCCTGGGCCTGCGTTTGTCGGATCTGACGACGCTCTACTTCGATCCCGAAATCGCCGGCGGCCGCGGGTTCAGTGGCGTCAATGGTCTGGCGAACTCATCGAACGGCGAGTTGCCGCGGGTCTCTTCCGCCGAGCCTAAACCCTACCTCGCGCGCCTTTACATTTCCCACGATTTCGGTTTCGGCGGCGGCACGGAAACCGTGGATAGCGACGAGAACCAGTTAGCGGGCAGCCGTCCTGTGAATCGATATACAATCACAGCCGGTCGATTCACACTCACCGATTTCTTCGACGATAATAACTACACACACGATCCGCGTACCCAATTCATTGGCTGGGGCGCCATGTACAACGGGGCGTGGGATTATGCCGCCGACGTTCGTGGCTACACCTGGGGATGGGTCCACGAGTTGCATCTGCGCAACTGGTCTTTCCGCTACGCCAGCGCCGCCATGCCCAAGGTGGCTAACGGATCTCAGCTCGATCGCAGAATATTGGTGAACCGTGGCGACGTCTTCGAGGGAGAACGCCGCTGGACACTTGCGAAGCATGCGGGCACCGTTCGGTTACTCAGCTATATGAATCATGCCGACGCGGGCAACTACGCCGAGGCGATACGCCTCGCTGAAAAGAATGGCGGGGTTCCCGATGTGACCGCCACGCGCCGCAACGGAACGCTGAAATATGGATTCGGCATCAGCGCGGATCAGGAACTGACGAAGGATTTCGGTGTCTTCATGCGCCTGGGCTGGAACGACGGCAAGACGGAGAGTTTCGCGTTCACGGCTATCGATCGTCTTGCCACGGGCGGCGTTTCGCTCAAAGGTACCCGCTGGCGTCGTCCGAACGATACTGTTGCCGCCGAACTCACGGTCAGTGGCATTTCGGGCGTTCATGCGGAATACCTTGCAATGGGCGGCCATGACTTTCTGATCGGCGACGGGCAACTGGAATACGCTCCCGAAACCATTGCCGAGATGTACTACAGCGCGCGGCTTTTCCCCGGATTCTTCGCCAGCTTCGATTTGCAGCACGCCGCGAACCCGGCCTACAATGAGGCGCGCGGCCCGGTCTGGATTCCTTCCATCCGCCTGCACGTGGAGTTTGGGAAAGATACGTTCGCGAAGAAACCCGCCGTCCACTGAAAAAATATCGCGCCGGGTGTCACAAATCTCCTCCGAGCGACGTTGTAGTGGTGTGGATGCATCCAGCGAGGTCTGCGCCGATATCGAGGTTGGCAAACACCGGGCAGATCTTGAGAACGTTTTTCGTGCGCAATACCAGGGCGTAGCGCAGGCGATTTTCAGAATTATTCAGGATGCGGGGCGAGCGGAAGAACTGGCCGTGGAAGTTTTCCTCCGATGGTCGAAAACGCGGCCAATGCGGGATGAGAACGCCGACGGCTGGTTGTACCGGACAGCCATGCGCATCGGTCTGGATGAACTGCGCCACAGGGCGCGCCGATCGCGCTATGAAGCGCTGGCGCGGCTGATTCGGCCCTCGCGAACACCCGAAGAAATCAGCGCAGCGGGCCAGGAGCAGGACGCGGTTCGCCAGGTTTTAGGTGGAATCAACCGCCGCCACGCGGAGTTGCTGCTATTGCGAAATCGGGGCTTCAGTTATGAGGAGGTCGCCGCGGCTCTCAAGCTGAATCCCGCATCCGTTGGAACTTTACTGAGCAGGGCACAGAGCGCATTCCGAAAGGAGTACATCAGGCGTTATGGGGAAAAGTAACGATATCGACCAGGAACGTTGGGTGGAGGATCGTATGGCGCCTTTCGCTGCGCCGATCGACTGGCAACCGGATATCGAACACGGCCTCGCGCTGCTCAATCAGGGCCGCGAGGCTGTCCGGATCAAGAGGCGCAAGCGGGTACGGATTTTTGGCGCGACGGTGATTGCGATGATCTGCGTACTGGCATTTCCCGTGACGAGGGTGCTGGCCGGAAGATGCGTCGGAGCGTGCGTTGCAGGCGCGAATCAGTTCAGCACTTTAATTCTGTACGCTTTTTCGTCTCCCGCCGATTCCGAAACGTCGCTCAATGAGTTGCGCGGAGCCGTCGCGCCGGATTTCACGGCGGTGGATAATTCCGGTGCAACGGTGCGGCTTTCCGATTTCAGAGGAAAGGTGATCGTGTTGAATTTCTGGGCTACGTGGTGCCCGCCGTGTACGCATGAAATTCCGTGGTTTGTCGAATTTCAGCAGAAGTACGGTGATGCAGGGCTGGCCGTAGTGGGGATTTCGCTCGACGACGACGGATGGAAGTCGGTGAGCCCGTTCCTCTTGCAGATGGGCGTAAACTATCCGGTGATCATGGGCGACAAGCAGATCACGCGGCTTTACGGCGGGATGAATTCCCTGCCCGCGACGGTGATTGTCGACCGGTCGGGGCGCGTGGCGGCGAATCATGTGGGTCTGATCAGCCATGACGATTTCGAGAGCGGTATCAGGGCGATGCTGAACCTGCCGCAGCAGGGAGTTTCGAATGGAACTACGTTTTAAGTTGGTTTGCCCAGCCATTCTCGTCACGCTGAGCATGGCGATTTATGCGCAATCACCGGCGACACGCCCCCAGTTCGACGTCGCGTCCATCAAACCGGACGACGGCAGTTCGCCGCGGCAGGGAGTGGGTATCAACGCGTCCGGAACTTTCACCGCTCAGAACGTCACGGTGCGGAAGCTCATCACGGACGCATACGATCTCAGGGATATCCAGGTAGCAGGCGGCCCCGGGTGGATCGAGTCCGACCGTTTCGATATCGTTGCCAAGCCGCCGGTTCGCGCCGGAACCGAAGCGAACTCTCCGGAAAAGAAGTGGGCGGAAGCGGCGCTGATGCTCCAGTCACTGCTCGAAGATCGCTTTCAGTTGAAGATTCATCGGGAGACGAGGGATCTTCCGGTTTATGTCCTGACCGTCGCGAAGAACGGCTTCAGACCGCAGAAGCAGGATTGCGTCACTCTGGACCCTGACAATCCGCCGACTCGACCCGAGCCCGGACAGCCGCTTGCGAAATACTGCGGCAACATATTGTACGGAAGGAATGGCGAAAACCGGACGCTCGACGGCGCAGAAATCACCATGACGCAGTTTGTTCAGTATGGTCTGGGAAATAATGCGGATCGGATGATCCTCGATAAAACCGGGCTCGCGGGCAAGTATACTTTTCACCTGGAGTGGCTTCCCGGAGATATCGCAGGCAGCGCCCAGTCAAGCGGCCCCTCGCTCTTCACTGCTCTTGAGGAACAGTTGGGGCTGAAACTGGAATCGACAAAAGCACCGATTGAAGTGCTCGTCGTCGACCAGGTTGCGAAGCCTTCCGCGAATTAGGGCTGTGAATCGTTATCGCCCGCGTGCTCGGCAATCGGCGTGACTCCGTCGCGGTGCAAATCCAGCGCGAATATCGCGGGCTCGGCGGCTTCTTCGAACTGCAGTACGCCTTCGGGCGATTTCGCCAGCCTGGATGCGCTCCAGCGCGCGCAGATCGCCAACGCGGCTAGTGCCGCGATGACGGCGGTATAGGCCACCGTATCGTCAAACGATCGCCGTTCCAGCTGCGCAATTTTCGCGAATGCGGAAAAGACGAAGCCGCCGAACAGCAGGAACGTCATGTTGGCGCGTGATTTGCCGGGCAAATAAGAGCACGTAAAAGGGAGCTTCTGCGTGCCGTGAAGACAAAGTTCCGCGATAATTGTGGCCAGCAGCGCGAGAACCAGCAGATGTTTCGCGGCTGCTTCCGGAGGCCAGATCGAAAACAGCAACACCGCTGCGCCCAAACATACCGGAGCCACGGACATCGCATAGAGGGCGCGCCGCCGCGCGAGCATGCATCCCGATCCGTCCGGAATCGGCGTGATGCGGAATATCCAGTTGGCGCGCATGTTCACCGGCAGGGAGAACACGACGCGTGTTCCCACGACGCAGAGGATGACGATCAGGAACGTCGAGGCCATGAGGCCCAGGCTAACGGTGTCTCCCCATCTGCCGGCAGCCTCTTCGGAGAGTTCTCGTATCAGAGGAAATTGCGGAAAGAGGATCGCCGCGGCAGAGCCAACGCCCAGATAGAACGCGAGCATGAGCCGATGCTGACGGCTGCGCAATAATGTCCGGAAGCTGAACTGGCCGATTGCCGTGGCGAAGCCGTTTCCGAAGCGAGGCAACCAGCTTCGTCCACCGGAAGCCGGTGCGATATCGGGCTCTTCGACGATCTTCCGCATCGTGCGAAAGTATGCCAGCGTGTAGGCCGAGGCCGTTGCGCTGAATGCGATCGCGATACCGATCCATGCGCGAGTCGCCAGTTCCGGCAGCGCGGGCGATCCATTTAATTGCTGGAAGAGGCCTAGAAACCAGTATGACGGCGACCACGCCAGGTAAGCGGAAGTGTGCCAGGAACCGATTTCTCCGGGCGTTATCAATTTGGGCTCCAGAAAATAGGCGCTCACGAAGACACCAAAGGCAGCCAGTTGCAGCCATGACGAGGCGCGCAGGAAGTGCCGCCGCGGCAGCAGTTGCGCGGTCAGTCCCTGTATTCCAAGCACGCAGCAATAGATGAAAGCGGCCGCCGCCAGCATGGTGATCCACCAGGCGGCGAACAATCGGAGGAAATCCAGCATGCCGCCACCGCCAGCCGGCACAACGGCCACGTTCAGTGAAATAGCTGGTTCGCCCGTCATCCGCTCGCGTATATGTTCGGCCAGCACTCTGAAAAACTCGAAAGAATCCGCACCCGTGTTCACCAGCACTACGCCGGCATAATCGCCCCGCGGATTAAAAAATATGTTGCTCGTATTTCCGGCCATAACTCCATCGTGGAAGTAGGTTCCGGTGTCGATGTCGTAGAACCACGGTAGAGCCAGGTTCCAGCCTGGCGTAATCTCCGTGCGAAGTTTGTGAGTTGCCTCGATTGGAGACTGAAGCCCACTTGCTTCCGGATGCAGATTCGCCGCAAGGTAGCGGAGCATGTCTCCGGCGGTTGAGCGAATCGCTCCTGCACCCTCCAGTGCACCCATATCCATAGCGCCGACGGGACTGCGTGACGCGGTATAGCCCTGCATCAGGCGTCGGCGCTGCTCAGGAGAGAGTTGCACAACCGTGTCGCGCATGCCAAGTGGTTCGGTGATGCCGCGTATCAGGCTGGCGTAGTCCATGCCCGTGCGGTTTTCGAGCGCCTGGGCCAACAGCCCGAAGCCGAGGTTGCTGTACGAAAACGAAGTGTGGTCCCGCTTCGCAACGCCCCACCACTGCATAAACGCATAGAGGTCCGCGGTCTCATACCCCGCGAAAGGATTGGACTTGTCTGTCGAATGGAGATTGTTCGGAGATTCAGGCAGGCCCGCTCGATGAGTCGCAAGATCCAGCAGCGTAATTTCTCGTCCTGCGGGCTGGTCGACCGTATCGGGCGGCAGCAACTCTCGCACAGGTTCGTCAAGGCGAACCTTGCCCTGCGCCACGAGTTGGGCGAGCGCGAGCCCGGTAAATGTCTTGGTGATGGAGCCGATTTCGAAGATGGAATCCGGTTTCGCCGTTCCGTAGGCGAAGACGCGCTGCTCTCCGTGCTTCCAGACTCCAACGGTGGCGCCGCCTCCGGTGCCCGGGGCAAGTTGACCGATCTTCAGCACGGGCGCAAGATCGCGTTTAAGAACTGGTCCGAGACTCGCAACATCGAGTGGAGGCATTGCGGCGTTATACGCGACGGAGGGAGCGACCAGAGTTTCGTGGTGATTATTGAGCGAAAGGGGCCAGACGAATCCGGCGAAAATGTGAAGAGTTGCGACCGTCACACTCAATGCCGTCGCGACGGCAGCGACCTTTGCGAGGAAAACGGTCCGCGTCCGGATTGGCAGCGGCGCAAGCACCATCACGTCACGCCGGTCCGGGAATGTCGAGTCCCAGCTGAGGATCGCGAAGAGGCCGACCACCAGCATCGTCGTAGCGATCATGAAGTGTACGCCACTCCACTCGGCGACCAGGCCCGCTCCGCCGACAGCTCCGCCAACGATCGAGAGAAAGATGCTGATGAAGATCAGCAGCGCCGCGAATTGGCCGAACAGTTTGCTCATGTCGCCCTTCGCGTCCGCCGATAGCAGTTCGAGATCGACCATGCGGAAGAGAAACTGTTTGTAGAGAACCCGGAACTGAGTTTCTTTCATGGAGTCCTATCTCTGAATTAGGTCCGCGATGTCGCGCGACATCGCGCCGGTATCCTGCTCGACCGCCAGCTGCGAGAAAATTTTCTCCAGTGTCGGCAGAGCCATCAGGTTTCGCAGGTTTTCAATCGAATCGTCCGCGACCAGCTTGCCGCGATGCAGAATCACCACGCGCGACGAGACACGCTCCACAGTTTCGAGCTCATGCGAACTGAAGAGGATGACCTTGCCGCGCGATGCGAGTTCCTGAATCAGGCTCCGCAGTACCAGGCCGGTGCCGACGTCGAGCCCGGAAAATGGCTCGTCAAGCAGGATCAGGTCGGGATTGTGCAGCAGCGCCGCCGCGATCAGCACCTTCTGGCGCATGCCCTTGGAATACGACGAAACCGGCACATGCCGGTCTCCGTGCAACGAGAACAAACGCAGCAAACCATCGATCTTATCGGAGGTCGGTTTGGATGGAAGTCCACGCAACTGGCCAACCATCACGAGATATTCCAGACCACTGAGATGCCCGTATAAGTGCGGCTCTTCGGGCACGTAACCCATGCGTTGCTTCCAGGCAAGCAGGTCTTGCTGAATCGGAACGCCGCCGAACAGGATCTCGCCCGATGTCATCTCCAGCAAGCCGGTGATCATCTTCATAGTGGTCGATTTGCCGGACCCGTTCGGCCCGAGGTAGCCCGTCACTTCGCCGGCCTTCGCCGAAAAAGACACGCGGTCGACGGCGAGCGTACCGATAAACCGTTTCGAGACATCGCGAAGTTCCAGCACCTAAGTTTTCTCCATTTCAGGCCGACGCAGCCAGCCGACCGCCAGCGCAAGTGTCATAAGGACCGCCGTAACGCCCGCGAGCGCAGGTACGTGAAGAATCCAGAGGTTTATCAGCGTGGCGCCAATCATGATAGTGGCGATCAGCAACGCCGCCTGAAATCGAAACCTCGGGATCAGCAGTCCCGCGGCGCCCGCAACTTCCAGCGTGCCTGTAACGAAGCGAAACCCCTGCCCGAATCCGATCTGCGCAAACTCCTTGACCATGCTCGGCGCGCCGATCAGCTTAATACTGCCAACCAGCGCGAAAAGGATGGCAAGGAAAACTGCCAGAATCCAACCGACAACGTTTTTCATCCCGGTACACCGCCTTCCTTACCCTATGTAGCATTCTACCTTCGATCTTGTCAAGTAGAATTCTACATAGGTATAATGCAGGCATGCCGGTAGAGTTGAAACTATCTCACACTGCGGCGATGATCCTGAAGGCCATCGACGCCGGACACATCTATGGCTTCGGCGTGATGGAAGTGACCGGACTACCCAGCGGGACGGTCTATCCTGCCATGCGCCGACTGGAACGCGACGATCTGATTAAATCGCGGTGGGAAAAGCAGTCGATAGCCGACGCTGAACAGCGCCCGCCGCGGAAATACTACGGCCTCACGGCGTCAGGACGCGCGACGCTCCAGGCTTCGGAAAAGCGCTATCCGCTTCTCGCAAGACTGATTCCGATCATGGAAGAGGAGAAAGTATGAGCCCGTCCGGCCTGCATCTCGCCATGCTGCGAACCGCAGCCCTGCTGGTGGGAGAACAGCAACGCGCGGAATGGCTGGCCGAATGGACTTCGGAACTCTGGCATGCGGGGCATGAACCGCACGGGGCGAACCTGACGGCGTTCTGTCTGGGAGCTTTCCGCGATGCGTTCTGGCTGCGGAGCAACGCTCCGCTCCCGCGATCGTACGGCGTTTTACATCTCGACGTTCCGTCGGAGCCCGTAGCCTCACAGAGCCTTCCGGAATTCGGCGTGCCCTTCCTTCAGTCCCCTGCCCGGTGTCTTTCGTTGCTTTCCGTCATGGCAATGGTCAGCGTCTCAGCCGCTTTCCTGCTGCCAACCGCCCGAAATCTGATCCTGCCTTCGCCGTATCCGGATGCGCGCAATCTTGTCCTCGTGACGTCGAATGCGATGGGCAGCGCTGATCGCGCCAACGGTCTTCTCGACCCGTACGCGTCCGTTTCCGTCGATGAGTTTCGCTTCCTGAGAAAGCACGCGGATATGGCATTCTATCTGGCGACACACGTGCAGATCGGGCACACGAACCTCTTCGTTGCGCGGACAAGCCCGGATCTTTTCAGGCTGCTCAGCATTCGGATTCCGGCCGCAGGAGAGCACCGAACATCCTTCGTGTTGACACAGGCAGCGTGGCGAAGGTACTTCAAAAGCGAGCCCGGGATCGTCGGAAGCACTGTCAACGTGGCGGGGAAACCGGCCGTCGTCACGGGCATTCTTGCCGCGAGCCAATGGACGCTTCCCGCGAAAGTCGACGGCTGGCTGCTGGAGGATGACGCGGCCTTCGCTGCCCTGCCAGCCGATGCGGAAGGCTTCGCGGTAGGCCGTCTTCCGCGACCCGTCGCCGGCTTCAGTTCCCTCTCGCTCGCAGCCCGCCACGGTGCGGAACCGTTCATCTCGCTGGTGCTGGAGTTCCTTTTCGGGTGTCTGCTGGTCCGCGTCCGTACGCCTTTCTCATTGGGGCATTACCCTCAAAACATGAGGCCGGGCAGATGGCTCTTCCTGACCGCGAAGCTGGCGTTGGTCCTGCCGATTGTGATCTTCGGAGCGCTGGATCTGGGGAGCCTGGGCTCCTCGATTTCCGACATCGCGCTGCTCATCGCGGCATTGGGCGGAATGTTCGCAATGGGCTGGGCACTGGCGGATCAGCGGCGGCGCTGCCCCGTCTGCCTCAGGATATTGGCCAACCCGGTACGCATCGGACAATCGTCGCGGATGCTTCTGGAATGGCACGGCACCGAGCTGGTGTGTTTGCGGGGGCACGGACTGCTCCACATTCCGGAGCGGCCGGCGATCTGGTTCACCACGCAGCAATGGATGGATCTGGACTCTTCGTGGAGCGGACTGTTCTCCGACAGGGCGACCAGCCACAGCCTGGTTCGATAAGGAAGCTATCTGCCGGAAGTCACCGGCTGCGCGAGATCGACGTATGCGAGATCGCGCCAGATGCCTGGCGAGTCACTGCGAACGAAGGATAATTCTTCCACGGAGAATTCGCGCGGACCGTCATAGGCGGCCCAGCGCTCGCGCGCGATCTCAGCGAGAGCAAACGCCTGTTCGCATGTCAGATCCTGCGCCAGCGTGATATGCGGATGGTAGGGGAACAGCCCGACGTATTTGAGCGGACCCGAATTCAGATTTTCGTGGAGCGTGCGGAGTTCACGCTCGCCACGGCTCAGCGCCAGATAGATGACGTTCGATTTCTCGAAAATGGCGACCGGGCCCAGTTCCACGGTGAAGGGCGGGTTCTCGTGGCACTCAGTCCTGATCTGGCCGACGCTTTCCGCGATATTCAGATCGATAGGACGAGGCGGAAGAATGGTGACGTGAGCTCTGAGAGCGCAACCGGGCTTGAGTTCAAGCCGGAGACGGTCCAGAAATCCGGCCAGACGCCCCGGAATATAAGACACCAGCGCAAAGTGACAGGCGCCGGAAGTTTCCCCTTCGCAACCCATTTCTATTTCTATTGTAACGTTCGGCGCTCATCGCAGCCGGGGACTGTACAATACAGGACATCGCCTCTGCTGTTCAGTCACCGCCTTCCGTTACAATTGCCGCTCCGGTGCTGATCCGGCGCGAGCGTGCCGCCGCCGCGCCCGGCGACTACCTTCCCGCGCTCACCGGTCTGCGTTTCTGGCTGGCAGTGTGGGTCATCCTGCACCACATTTGCGGTAAGGGGATGATGCTGGAGGCTTGGGCGAACAGCCTGCCGACCCCGGCGCAACAACTCATCCGGGGCGGTTACCTGGCCGTTCAGACGTTCTTTATCCTTTCCGGATTTGTGCTGGCGCGGACGTATGCGCAGGCAAAGTGGGATCGGCGAAGCCTGGGCAGGTTTTTCACGGCGCGATTTGCGCGGATTTATCCGGTTTATTTCGTCAGCCTGATCGTCATGTCGCCCTTCATCATCGAGATGCTGCGGCAGCCGGTGTGGACCGGGACGCAGCGCGCGAGCGTGCTGACAAATTATCTGCTGGTGCTGCAGGGATGGACGGGATCCCTGGGGGTGGGGTGGAATACACCGGCCTGGTCGCTTTCCTGCGAGTTTTTCTTTTACCTGTGGTTTCCGGTGCTGTTCGTGGTGCTGAGAAACGCGCGCTGGCGCATGGCTTCACTCGCGATGGTGGTGGCGATCATGCTGCCGGTCGGCATGGACCACTTTGGCTTGCCATGGAGCTGGCGGCCCGTTTACGGGCTTCCCGATTTTATGGCTGGGGTTGCCGGAGCGCGGATTTTCACGCTCTTGAACAGGCCAACGTGGAAGAGGCGCGGCTTCTGGCTGTATGTTCCTGCAGTGATCGTGGGTGGATGGCTGATCGTTCACCCGGCTGCCGTGCAGGGAAGATTCGCCGATCTGAACAGCTATCTGCGGCCGCTGAACGTGGCGATGCTGGTTGGCTTTGGGCTGGGCGGCGGGTGGATAGCGAGGTGGCTATCGGCGCGATGGGCGGATTTCCTGGGGAAAGCAAGTTATTCGATGTACGTGCTGCATGTGCCGATTTTGTGGTGGATGGGCCGGTATTTGGTACACGGCAAACTGCATCCGCCGCGCCTGGTAGGGGCGGCGCTTTATCTGACAGTGGTGACAGTCGCGTCGGGATTGGTTTACCAGTGGCTGGAGGCTCCGGCCAGTGTGTGGATTCGGGCGCGGCAGAAGCGGTGGTGACTGATGGAACTCGCGCTTCAAATTTGCGTTGAACGACTGCCCGAAGGAGTTTACCTCGCAACTTCCGATGATTTACCCGGGCTGGTGGCGCAGGGACACACGATTCACGAGACGCTCGAAATCGCGCGAGACGTAGCCCGGAAGCTGATTGAGGCTCGATGGGAGCGAAGTGGCGACACTTCAGCAAACTCGCACGATTCCTTCACGAGATGAAGATCGCCTTATCAATTGCGTCACTGAGCCTTCTGATAGTACTTACAGGCCCAAATCGAGCCGAAGAGCAAGGAAAGACCAGCGTTGTCATAACCGCAAGCGGAGTCGGCCCCCTCAATGCAGGAACTCCATTCAAAATTTCGGCGATAGCTAAGCTATTCCCCGGATTAAAAGTAGCTGCCGGGGTTGACATGACCGAAGGAATGGAATTTCCGACAATCGAGGTCATCGATAGTCGCGGCGTTCTTCTCGAGATCGTGCCCGTTCCCAATCAATCGGTCATCTACAGCGTGATGACAAAACGCAAAGAGGTTCTGCATCGTGGCAGAGGTCAAATCGGCTCCTCCTACCCCGAGATTTTTGGCGCGAAACTTTCGAAAGCGTGCTCCCCAGGGAGCGAGGAAATGTCCGATAAGCTCATCTGTCAGGCACCTGAATCGGACAGCATCCACTTGGTTTTCGGCGGCCTTGATAGCACGTCCCCCTCTCCTGCAGAGCTGAAGAACATGCGAATTATGGAGATCTACTGGACCCCCAAATAAACGGTACCTGTCCGACCTCTACAATCCGGCTTTCTTCCAGATTTCAGACACCCGGGCCTTCACGTCATCCGGCATCCTGAGCACTTCCGGCCATTCGCGCGTGAAGCCTTCGCCTGGCCATTTGCGGGTCGCGTCGATCCCCATCTTGCTGCCGTAGTTCACCAGGCGACTGGCGTGATCGAGCGAATCGACCGGACCCATCGTGAACTGCACGTCGCGCTCGGGATCGATATTATTCAGCGCACGCCAGGCGGTTTCACTCAAATTCTGAACGTCGACGTCTTCATCCACCACTACGATCACCTTGCTGAACATCGCCTGACCCAAACCCCAGATCGCGCTCATCACCTTGCGCGCGTGCCCCGGATACGATTTGCGGATCGAGATCAGCATCAGATTATGAAAGACGCCTTCCGCCGGCATACACATATCGCGAACCTCGGGAATCTGCATACGCATTAACGGCAGGAAAATGCGCTCGATCGCTTTACCCATATAGAAATCTTCCATCGGCGGCGGACCGACCACGGTGGTCGCATAGATCGGGTCGCGGCGTTCCGTGACGCAGGTAACGTGGAAGACCGGGTATTGATCGGCCAGGGAATAGTAGCCGGTGTGGTCGCCAAACGGCCCCTCAGTGCGAAGTTCGCCCAACTCGACATAGCCCTCGAGCACCAGTTCAGCGTTGGCCGGAACCTCCAGGTCCACGGTCTGGCACTTCACCATTTCAACCGGACTGCCGCGCAGAAAGCCGGCGATCATCATCTCGTCCAGATCGGGCGGCAGCGGGAGAATCGCGGAATACATGGCGGCGGGGTCGGAACCGATGGCGACCGCAACATCCATGCGGGTGCTTTTTCCTTCAGCGACATTACGGCGGTAATGCTCGGCGCCCTGCTTGTGCGTTTGCCAGTGCATGCCGGTGGTGCGTTCATCGAAAACCTGCAGGCGGTACATGCCGCAATTGCGTTTGCCGGATTCAGGATTGCGCGAGAAGACCATGGGCAGCGTGATGAACGGGCCGCCATCGCCTGGCCAGCAGGTGAGCACGGGGTAATCGTAGAGCGAGAAGCCGGAGGTTTTGATCACTTCCTGGCATGGGCCCTTCGAGACGATCTTCGGGAAGAACGCACCCATTTCGGCGAGTTTGGGCAGCATTTTCAGCTTGCCCAGGAGGCCTTCCGGCATGCGCATCTCAAGATATTCGCTGATACGTTTCGCAACTTCGCCGACCGAATCGACTTCGAGCGCAATCTCCATGCGGCGCATGCTGGCGAAGGAATTGATCAGCACAGGGATGCGGGAGATGCTGCCATCGGCGAGGCGCGGCTTTTCAAACAGAAGCGCGGGGCCGCCGGTCTTGACCGAGCGATCGGCGAATTCGGTGATTTCGAGGCGGGTATCCACTTCGAAGGGAATTCGCTTCAGTTCGTTGTTCTTTTCGAGGGCGCGAATGAAATCGCGAAGGTCGTCGTGTGCCATGGTGTGCCTGTAATGATGCCGATCTACTATGATTGCAAGTTCATATGACCAATCGCATTGCAATGGTAACGGGAGCCAGCCGGGGCATCGGAAAAGTATGTGCTCTGCAACTGGCGAAGGCGGGCGCGAAGGTAGCGCTGGCGGCCCGCCAGGTGGACAAACTGGAAGAAGTTGCGGCTGAAATACGCGCTGCGGGAGGGGACGCCTTCGTCGCGCCGATGGACCTCAGTTCGCACGATTCCATCAAAGAAGCGTTTGCCGTCGTGGCGCGCGACTTTGGCGTCGTGAACATTTTGGTCAACAATGCGGCGGTGACCCGCGATGGCCTGGCCCTGCGCATGAAACCGGCCGATTGGGATATGGTGATTCAGACGAATCTCTCAGGGACGTTTTTCTGCATCCAGCAGGTGCTGTCGCCGATGATACGGGAGCGCTGGGGACGGATTGTGAATGTGTCGTCGGTGGTGGGCGAATCGGGCAACGCGGGGCAGGCGAATTACGTGGCGTCGAAGGCAGGCGTGATCGGGTTGACGAAGGCGCTGGCGCAGGAGATGGGTTCACGCAGCGTGACCGTGAACGCGGTGGCGCCCGGATTTATCGACACAGATATGACTGCGGTCCTGAAGGAAGAGATCAGGACCGCAGTCCTGGGAAATATCCCGCTGAAGAGATTCGGGAAGCCCGAAGACGTGGCCGCGGCCGTGCGATTTTTGTGCAGCGAAGAAGCGGGCTACATCACCGGGCACGTTCTGGACGTGAACGGCGGCATGTACATGCGTTGAGGCGCAAAACCCCATGAGGCCGGTGCTATGCTCACGGGCAGGTGGGCTACTCGCGTCAAAAATGGCCGGCGGTCGTGCTGGCAGCAGCGTTGCTCGCCGCAATCGGGGCCGCAGCAACCGTTGGCGTGCGGGATTTCCAGCCGCCTTTCAACTCTTCTTCCGACCCCACACTGCCAATGCCGTTCCGCGTCTATCCCAGTCTGGAAGCGTACGACAACATTGAGGTGCCGCCGGATTTCGAAGAGAAAACAGAATTTGTTTTCGCGCGGCTGATGTACCCATCGCATCCGTACGGGTTGTTTTCGCGATCGCGCGGTTATGCGGCGATTGCCGACCGCGACTGGCGCCATGGCGGCGTGAGCTGGACGCAGGATTATCCGCGCGCCGACCGCCATTTCGCTGCGGCTATGCGGAGGCTCACGCGGGTGCATACGCGGTCCGCCGAGCAACCTGTAAACCCCGACGACGGCGACGATATCTTCAACTGGCCGTTTCTCGCCGCCGGTGAAATGGGCGATTGGAAACTAACCGGCGAACAAATCTCGAAGGTCCGCGAGTATCTGCTGCGCGGCGGCTTCCTGATGCTGGACGATTTCTGGGGCAAGGCCGAGTGGGACCGTTTTATGGAGACTATGCGGGAAATCATGCCGGATCGCCCTGTCGTAGACATCGAGAATCCCGATCCCATCTTCCACATCGTTTACGATCTCGACAAGCGGTACCAGATTATGGGTCAGTGGGCGCTGAACGGGACATGGCCGGAGCGATGGCTGGGTTCGGTACCCGGCTGGCGCGGCATCTACGACGCGAAAGGCCGCCTGATGGTGGCGATCACGTACAACAACGACGTGGGCGATTCATGGGAGTATGCCGACGATCCGATTTATCCGGAAAAATATTCGGCGCTGGGGATCAGGCTGGGTGTCAACGACGTAATTTATTCGATGACGCACTGAAAGCCCGACCTCAATAATATTCGTACCTCGTTTTCCCGTATAGTACGTATACAGCATGAGTTCACCGGAAGTTGGGATGTGTGTCTCTCAGATTCATCGGCAGATTTGCCGGTTCGCAGTGTCGTGCGGCCTTGGCGCGGCAATCCTGGCAGCGCAGACACAGGATGCGAATCCACTCCCGGCCGCCAATCCCGTCATTCGCGTTTCAGTGAATCTCGTTCAGGTGGACGCCGTTGTAACGGATGCGAAGGACGACCACATTACCGATCTTCAACCCGACGATTTCGAGATTCTTGAGGACGGCAGGCCACAAAAGATCACGAATTTCTCTTTTGTTCAGGTCAAACCAGGCGAGGTTGCGCCACCTCCGGCACGCCCCGGCGCTGCGGCGGCCGACCCACCCCGGACTCTCCGGAAGGAAGAGGTGCATCGCTCAATCGTTCTGATGGTTGATGACTTCGGAACAGAATATCGCGATGTAATCGGGGTTATCGGGAACGCTAAGAAATTTGTTAACGAACAAATGGCTCCTGGCGATCTGGTGGCGGTAACGGCGAGCCACGGCGGAATGGGCTTCTACCAGCAATTCACCAGCGATAAGCGGCAGCTTCTCGCCGCTATCGACCATCTTGGGCACAGGCCGGGGATGGGACAAGGGCTGATCTGGAATCTTGTCAGTCCGCCCCGCCCCATAGGCTATCTGCGGTGGGCGATTGAAGGTCTTCAGGACGTGCCCGGACGGAAGGCAATCGTGATCCTTTCGCATAATTTCCCCGCCGTGCCACCCTTTATGCTGAACCTTGCGAACCGGTCGGGCGTTGTGATCTACGTAGTCAATCCGTCCGGTTTCGTTCACGACAATCCGGATTTTAACCCCGAAGCGCATGCACTCGCCCGGCAGACGGGAGGGCTCTACATCATGAGTTGGACCGGCCGCGATCTGACTGCGGATCTCGGCAGAGTGATGGACGACATGAGCAGCTACTATCTGCTCGGATATCAGCCGAACCGAAGCGACTTCGACCTCTCGCAGGGCCGGCCGGTCCATCATGACATTCAGGTGAAGGTGCGGAGGCCCGATCTCACGGTACGGGCCAGAAGCGGATTTATGGGCGTCCCGGATCCAGGGGTAAAGCCCGCGCCGAAAATCAGAGAAGAATTTCTGGCGCGCGCGCTGTTCTCGCCTTTCAGCGCCAATGGAATCCGGCTTCGTCTTGACCCGCTGTACGCAGCTTCGGAGCCCGACCCGAAAACAAGGCATCGCCTTCCTGTGCTGCACGCGATGGTGTCCATTGACGGAAACGATGTCCGGTTTGCAGATGGCAGCGATGGAAAAAAGAAGCTGGTTATTGACGTGGTGGTGGGCGTGTATAACCAGGATGGCACGCGTGCGGGAAGCAGGGATCAGAGGTTCGAGATCAGCGCAACCCCCGATGAGGTTGCCCGGTTGGCGGTCTCCGGCATCGGCTACACAATGGATGTCAAGCTCACCCGGCCGGGACCGTATCAGATCCGCGCGGCGGTTCGCGACGTGGGTTCGGGGATTGTCGGCTCCGCCTATTCGTTCGTCGAAATTCCGGATTTCAACAAATCCGGAATCGTATTGTCGAGCGTCGCACTATCGTCAGCGCCCGCAGGCACGGGTGAAAACGACACGGGGAGCCTGGGTTGGAGCAAATTTACGGCCGGGGCGAAGGTTCACTTTGCGTGCGAGGTCTTCGGGGTGACGCCCGCGCGTCCACCAGGCGAACCTGAGGTCGAGATGGAAGTCCGGCTTTTTCGCGAAGGCAATGCCGTGCTTGAAACGCCGCCTCTGGCAGTTTCACCCGGAATGATTTCCGGGGAGCACCTTCTTGCCGGAGATATCCAGCTCAGTAACGGCCTCGTGCCGGGAGATTACGCGATGCAATTGGTGGCTTACGATCGGCTGGCACCGCCGAAAAAGCAGATAGCATCACAATGGATCGATTTGACAATTGTGAAGCCGTCTCCCACGCCGCCGATCTAAGCCGGCGGAGCGAACAGCGTTCCGCGTCCCAACAACCATTGCGGATCCAGCCGCCGTTTAACGGCCTTCATCGCTTCAATCTGCTCAGCGGAAAACTGAAGTGGCAGGAAGTCGCGTTTGCGTTTGCCCAGCCCGTGCTCCGCTGAGACTGTGCCGCCGAGTTCCACCGACTTGCGGGCGAACGCGGTCATCAGGCGCATCGCCGTCTGCCATTGCTCGTTATTGGCCGCGAGAAAATTCGCGTGGACATGCGCATCGCCGATGTGCCCGAAAATTACGCACTGGCCAGGAAACTCGCGGTCAACTGTTTCGCGATAATAGCGAAGCATTTCGCGATTTCTCGCGATGGGCACGGAGAAGTCGGTGCCCATTGTGGTGAGGCCCCGCTGCCGCGCGAGGTCGTTGACGGCCTCGGGGAGCGCGTGGCGAAATTGCCGGAAACGTTCGCGATCGGCAGCCGAAGTGGCGAACCAGGAACCTTCGATCAATGCCGCGGATGATTTCAGCCGGGTGAGCCATGCGTCTTCGTTGTCTTCGTTCTCCAGAACTTCCTGCTCGGTGAGAATCGCGGCACGCGCCGGGTCCGGAATCCCCGGGAATCGCGTTCGCACCATGTCGAGCGACCCGGCATCGACGTATTCCAGCATGCGCAGGCCTGGAACAGAACGCCAGGCATCTACGGCGTCGAGCGCGGATTCGTCGGAATCGAAGAACACCACTCCGGCGAACAACTCACCCGGCAGCGGGAGCAGCGCGACCTCCACTTCAGTGACGATACCCAGCGTGCCTTCCGAACCAATGAAGAGATCGAGATAATCCATACCGGCCCGCATGTAGTAGCCGGCGGTATTCTTGCGAACGTCGGGCGCGGGTATCGGCGAAATGCTGAATGGCGGCTTCTCCCCACGCCGCAGCGCGAGCACTTCGCCGTTCATCAGCACCACACGAAGCGCGCGGATATGCAGCCGGGTGTCGCGATATCGGAAGCTGCGCGAACCGCTGGCGTTGGTGGCGACCGTGCCGCCGATCGCGGCGCTGTATTCAGTCGGATCGGGGCCGTAAAACTGTTTGGAAGGCGCGGCGGCGGCTTGTATGGAAGTGAGCGAGGCTCCGGCTCCGCAAACCGCATAACCCTCGCCTACCGTAATACGATTCAGCTTTTCAAGAGAGACCAGCCAGCCGCCATCGGGAACACGGCCGCCGGTGAGACCCGATCCCCCGCCCGAAATCGTGACCGCAACACCGGCTTCCGAAGCCCGGCGCATGATGTCGACGACAGCGGCTTCATTCTCCGGCAGCAGCAGTTCGTCCGCGCGGCCGCGATATCCGGAGGCGTCGGCAAGATAAGGGGAATCGGGCTCAAGCTGCATGATTCAGGCTTTCTGAAGGCGCTTCAAATAGTGTCCCTCTTCCGAGCAGCCACTGCGGATCGAGCCGCCGTTTCAAAGCTTGCATCTTATCAATCTGTTCGGGGCTGAACTGCAGCTTCAGATAATCGCGCTTGCGTTTCCCCAGACCGTGTTCCGCCGAAACCGTGCCGCCCATGGCAACCACTGCGGCGGCAAACCCCTTCATCAAACCCATCGCGCGATCCCATTCCGCCTTGTTGGGCGGCAGAACGTTGATATGAACATGCGCATCGCCAATGTGCCCGAAGATGACGTACTGACCGGGGAATTCACGATCCAGCGTATCGCGATAGAGCTTGAGAATATCGCGGCTCTTCGCGAGCGGCACGGCGAAATCGGAATTTGCTTTCATCAACCCACGCTGGCGGATGATTTCGTTCACAGCCTCGGCCAGGCCGTGACGGAACCGGCGGAAGCGCTCGCGGTCGGTGGCGGACGCGGCAAACCAGGAGTCGTCGGTGAGCGCTCCTGATGCCTCCAGACGATCGAGCCACGCTTCTTCCGGGTCATCCTGCGGGCCTGCGCCCGACACGTCCTGTTCGATCATGAGGGCCGCGCGCGCCTCGGCGGGAATCTCAGGGAAGCGGCTGCGCACCACGTCGAGCGATGCGGCATCGACATATTCCAGCATGCGCAGGCCGTCGATTGGTCGCCAGGCATCCACGGCATCGAGAGCGCGGGCATCGGAATCGAAGAAGACAACTCCCGTGAAGAGCGTTTTGGGCAGATCGAGAAGAGTGACTTCGACTTCGCTGACGACGCCGAGAGTTCCGTCCGAGCCGATAAAGAGATCGAGGTAATCCATCCCCGCGCGCATGAAGTATCCGGCAGTGTTCTTCTTCACGTCGGGCGCGGGCAGCACGGGAATTTCAAAAGGCGGCTTATCGCCACGACGCAGCGCCAGCACTTCACCACTAGCCAGTACGACACGAAGTGCCCGAATATGACGCCGGGTGTCGCCATATAGAAAGCTGCGCGAACCGCTGGCGTCTGTCGCCACGGTGCCGCCGATGGAGGCGCTGTTCTCCGTGGGGTCGGGCGCATAGAACTGTTTGGTGGACACGGCGGCAGCCTGAATCGCGGAGAGCGAGGCGCCTGCTCCGCAGACGGCAAAGCCTTTTTCAACGCGGATAGTATTGAGCTTTTCGAGGGAGACGAGCCAGCCGCCATCCGGAACGCGGCCACCTGTTACGCCGGTGCCTGAACCGGAAATCGTCACGGGCTCCCCGGCTGCCGTAGCGTCCCGCAAAATCCGGGAGAGCGCAGCTTCGTTCTCCGGAATCAGAACTTCTTCGGCGCGTCCGCGCAAACCGGAAGCATCGGAAAGATAGGGGGAATCAGGCTCGGGCCGCATGTCTATATCTGATTTTGGCAGATGCCTGATGCGGGTCCGGCCCGGCGCATTCCCCTCGTCAGGTTATCGCCGGTCCCGATGACCTGGCGGCCTGTTACTTCGCCACGCCAACAGGCAAGGGTACCTGCCGTAGCCCGCAGGACGGGCATGTTAACTCACGATAACCACCGTTTATTTTGGTTGACTTTATACGATTTGGGGCGCATATTGTGAACATAAAAGGTTGTCTGGGGGTTATGCAATATAAGCCATTTCTGCCGCGCGTACCAACGTTGACGTTGTTTTCCAGGGATTCAGTCATGATCTGCTTGTGGGGTTACTGACGTGAAATTGGCATGCCCCAATTGCAGATCGTTCGAGCTGAGGATCAGGAATAATTCCGGATTCGAGCGTATTATGATACTTTTCACTGGAAAACGAAAGTATCGCTGTCGGGATTGCGACTTTGCATTCCGTGCGAAAGACCGGCGCGCTCTCTCCCGCGAAGATGCTGACGCCACGGCAGCCGCGCACAAGCGGGGGGCGCGCGGCTGACTGCTGCCGATCAAGACATAATCCGCCGGCCACAAGCCAGAAGGTGGGTACGCGCTTCAGCTTGTACGGCCGAGCGTCGCTCGGCCTCGTGGCGTTTCGCCGCGTCCCGATAGCCGCGGAAAACATTTACGATAATTCCGAAACTGCTTTAGTAAGGCCCCTCCGCGGCTATCGCTCAGAACTGGAAATACACGAATGGAATCGACAGGTCCGTCGCGGTGAAAAGCTCGATCACCAGCAGCGCGACAACGGCCGCAGCGGTGCGCACCCAGATAGACGATTGCGCAAGGCGCGTGAGCCACTGCCAGTATTCCTCCGCCAGCGCGACCGCGAGCGTGAGAATCGCCAGATACCACTGCCAGGCGCTGAGAAGTGATGGACCGGCAGCCGGCCCGGTGAACATTTGTCCGATCGTAAATACCGCCGCAGCCAGCGTTTTCGCGCGGAAGAATACCCAGCCGATGGTGACCAGCAGGAATGTGATGGCGGCGAGAGGAATCCGCGAAATGCCGGTTCTTTCCTGCCGCCCCCAGACAAGTCTTTCGATCGAGAGCAGGATGCCGTGATACGCGCCCCAGATCACGAAGGTCCAGCTTGCTCCGTGCCACAAGCCGCCGAGGAGCATGGTCAGGATCAGGTTCAGACGGGTGCGCCACGCGCCTTTGCGATTGCCGCCCAGCGAAATATAGACATAGTCGCGAAGCCAGCTGGAGAGCGTCATATGCCAGCGGCGCCAGAACTCCGTCACGCTGGCCGACAGATACGGCCGCCGAAAATTCTCCGGGAAGTGGAAGCCGAACAGCAGCGCGACTCCGATCGCGATATCGGTGTAGCCGGAAAAATCGAAAAATATTTGCAGGCCGAACGCAAGGGTCCCCGTCCATGCCGGAAAAAGTCCAGGCAGAGCTGCCGGGTCCGCAAAGTAGCGATCCGCCACCAGCGAAAACTGATCCGCACAGACCAGCTTCTTGATATATCCCGTGAGGATCATGGCGCAGCCGCGCTGCCACTCTTCCGCAGTCGGCGATTTCCAGTGGAAGTAATCGGCGAAGAATTCTTCCGCGCGCACAATCGGCCCGGCTACCAACTGCGGGAAGAACGAAACGAAAAGGGCGTAATCGACATAGCTGCGGATGGCCGGCTGTTTCTTTCTGTATACGTCGATCACGTACGACATGCTCTGGAACGTGTGAAAACTGATGCCCAGCGGCAAAATGATGGCGAGCGGCTCAACGTGCGTCCCCGGATGCAGCAGGGCGAACCAGGTGTCGCGCGCGAAATTCGCGTATTTAAACCACCCCAGCAGGCCGAGATTCGCGCACAGGCTTACGATAAGCGCGGCGTGGCGGCGTGGGCCTTCGCGGCTTTCGATCCAGAGCGCGGCCAGATAGTCGATCGTGATCAGAAGCAGAAGGATGACGACGTAACGCGGAATCCAGGCCATGTAGAAAAACAGACTGGCCGCCAGTAGCAGGTACTTGCGCACGGGCTGCGGCAGAGCATAGAACAGCGCCAGAACGACAGCCAGAAAGATGCAGAAATTCAGCGTGGTAAACAGCATCTCAGTGGCTCCCTCCGGCAAGAACCGCGGCGATCTGCTCCGCCAGCCGGGTACTGAAGACCGGACGTCCATCGCGATTCAAATGCAGGCCGTCGGCGAACATTTCCGGACGTTCCAGGTCCGTGAATGTATCGGAGGGAAGGACGTCCACCCGTGGCGCGAGGCCCGCTGCGTCCACGAATCTTCCCTCGCGCGGCGTGCGCGCAACCGGGTCCACCAACGGTCCGCGCGGCACCTGAAAAAATATCAAGCGGGTTGGCGAATCTCTGTAAAGGTCGAGGATGCGGCCAAGCCACCGTTTGCGGTATCGGGCGAGTTCTCCCGTATGGGGTACTGGTTCACGCAGTACAAACTTCATCACGTTGGCGCGCGTAGCCTCGTTGAGGCCGTCGGGAAACCGGATCGTGCGTTTCGACCAGTCGACAGTCAGCCCGCCCAGATTCTCCGCCAAACCACCATAGCCACTGGTGTAACCGAGACCATTCTTCAACCAGTCACCGGCATGCGTGATCCGCGTTTCGGGATGTGCGAGAAATGTCTGGAAATCGTCTCGCAGCACCATGCCGCGAAACAGACAGCCAAACAGCGCGTGTTGGCGCGTCGACATCGACTGCATTGACATTGCGAAATCTACGCAATCTCCCGGCCCCAGCCGCATCGCGAGGTAGTTCTGATCGGTGGCACGGTCTTCAAATTGGGCAAACCAGTCCTCATCCGAATAGTTATCGAGGCCAATCGCGATGACCCCGAAACGGCGGCGCGTCGGATCGGCCGCTCGCAGCGTGTAATACCAGACGCGTGGGGTAGTGCCGCCCAGGCCGAAATTCCAGAAATGCAGTCGCCTGTCCGTGGCTGAATCGGCGGTTCGGGAGGAAAAGCCCTCCGCAATGCGGGAATCGCCGATCACGAGCACCTCGGGAACCCTGGGGGTCGTGCTGTTTTTCAGCCAGTAGAGTTGGGCTTCGAGAGCCCCGGCGGAGGATTCTGGCTCCAGATATGCGTTGTACCACCCGGCGCGAAAGATCAGGCTGTCGGCAGCAAAAAAAGCGGCGAGGGCGAGGGCTATCCAGAGAGCGCCCCGCGCTACGCCGGTCAGGCCGGAAATGACGCTGCGCACACCGATCTCCCGATCATATAGCAAACGGCGGCTTCGGCACGATCCGATGCAACGGTTGGTCGCCCTTTACCGTCAGTTCTTAAAGGTTTGTGACAATGGCTTGACGGTGGATGGGCCACGGGATATCGTAACTTCAGCGTCATCTTGCAGGCATCATGCGCACACTTCCGATTGTCGTGGCGGGCTTACTGGTTTCTCTGACGGCGGTCTACGCCTTCCAGATGCCATTTCGGACGCTGATCAGCCAGGAAGGCTACAACGACGAGCCAATTCCGCCGGACTATCTGGATAAAAATGAGTTCGTGATCGGCCGCCTGATGTACCCGAGCTTTGGCGGTGGATTTCGCGGCGGCGGTGGCTGGGAGCAGGGCGGAACGATGTGGTCCAACGACTATCCCATCGGCGACCGCGCCTTCGCCAGAATCCTGCGTCGCCTGACGCGCATCGACACCCGCTCCGTGGAACAGCCGATCAACCTCAACGATGGCGATGACGTTTACAACTGGCCGTGGCTCTATGCCGCGCATATGGAAACCGCGGATCTTCCGGACTCCATGATCCTGAAGCTCCGCGAATACCTGAATCGCGGGGGATTCTTCTATGTTGACGATTTCTGGGGCGATAGCGGCTGGGCCAGGGTGAGCTCGATTATGGCTCGGATTTTACCCGGCTCGCAGGCGGAAGATATACCCGACAGCGACCCGATTTTCCATGTGCTGTTCGATCTGAATGACAGGTTCATGGTCGCGAATGCAAACTCCCTGCGGCAGACTGGCCAGCCCTGGCATCCCAACACTCCCGGCGATACGGTTGCCTACTGGCGCGGCATTCGCGACGCGAAAGGCCGCATCGTAATCGTCCTGAATTTTAACTCCGACGTGGGCGATTCCTGGGAATGGGCCGACCGTCCAGTTTATCCCGAGAAATACTCCAATCTCGGCATGCGCATCAGCACAAACTACACCGCGTACGCCATGACGCATTAGTGGTCTGCGTCGGAAATCCCATTAGTTTTGCAGTCCAATGTGGGGCAGGCGGTTCCGCCTGCCTCCTGTCGAGCGAAGCTCGAGCCTCTGGGGCGTAGTCGTCTCACGCCTCTATCTCGGCGCGAAACCCCGGAAAATACGTCTACCCGTACACCCGCGGGACGCAGCCCCTTTCCGGCCGGCGTTCTCCGCGATAATCGGCATTCTGCCTGGCGTAGACCACCAGGCACAGCCCGATAATAACGATACCCGCGCGATAATAAGCGCTATGTCCGAAACGACGCCGCAAGCCGCTCTTCGTGTCCGCGGCCTGCGTAAAGCTTACAAGGATGTCGTCGCCGTCGATGGCCTCGATCTCGAAGTGCGCCGCGGCGAATGTTTCGGGCTGCTCGGGCCGAACGGCGCCGGCAAAACAACCACAATCGAAATCTGCGAAGGCCTCACAACCCCTGATTCAGGCGACGTGGAAGTCCTCGGTATGCACTGGCGCACCGAAGCCATGGCGCTGCGGCAGCGGCTTGGCATTCAATTGCAGGATACGCAGCTCTCCGACAAGCTCACGGTATTCGAGACGGTACGGTTGTTTCGCAGCTTCTACGATCAGGGTCCGTCCGCCGCGGAGTTGATTGAACTGATGCAGCTGACGGAGAAGAGCAAATCGCGTGTCGGCGGGCTCTCCGGCGGACAGAAGCAAAGGCTCGCTCTGGCGTGCGCTCTCGCGGGAAATCCGGACCTTCTCTTCCTCGACGAACCGACCACGGGGCTGGATCCCCAGGCGCGGCGGCAACTCTGGGAAGTCATTGACGAATTTCGCGAGCAGGGACGAACCATTCTGCTGACCACGCATTATATGGACGAAGCCGAAAAACTCTGCGACCGCGTCGCCATCATGGATCACGGTCGGCAGATCGCTCTTGGCACTCCGCGCGAACTCGTGGCTTCCATCGGAAGCGAGAACGTAGTGGAATTTTCGGCGGGCGACGCGGCCACGGCATTCGACACGCAGCGGCTGAGCGCAATCGACGGTATCAGCGATGTGCGAATCGAAGACGGGAAGGCCCGCATGCAGGTCGCGGAATTACACCGCGGGGTGCCTGCGCTGCTCGAGGAAATCAGCCGCCAGGGAATTCCGCTGACGGAACTGCGCACGCATTCCGCGACGCTCGAAGATGTGTTTGTCGCTCTCACCGGGAGGCACCTTCGTGAAGAATGATTTCACCGGCGGGTCGCTCGCCCAACTGACGATTGTGCGCTTTCGCGAGTTCATGCGTGAGCCCGAGGCCGTGTTCTGGGTATTCCTGTTTCCGATTATTCTCGCGGCCGGCCTGGGCCTGGCGTTTCGCAACCGGCCGGCGGAAGTGCTGAAAATTGGCGCGACAACGCCCGAAATCGTAACCGCGCTTCGTCAGGAAAAATTGCTCGACGTACAGGAACTGGATACTGCCGCTGCCCGGGATGCCCTGCGCGCTGGCAAGATCGCCATGTTCGCCGAACCCGGCGCTGGCGGCATGGGCATCCAATATGAGTATGACGATACGAATCCCGACGGCCGCGCCGCGCGCACCATCGCCGACAACGCGATTCAGCGCGCGAGCGGCCGCGTGAATCCGGTGCCCGCGAGCGACCTGCTGATGCGGGAGCCCGGTTCGCGGTATATCGATTTCCTGCTGCCCGGTCTGCTCGGAATGAATCTCATGGGGAGTTCAATCTGGGGCCTGGCATTCGCGGTAGTGGACGCGCGCCGGAGAAAACTACTGAAGCGCCTCATCGCCACGCCTATGCCGAGACATGAATACCTCGCCTCGTTTCTCCTTTCGCGTCTGGCGATGCTGGTGATTGAAGTGGGCACCCTGCTCGGCTTCGGCATCCTGGTTTTTCACGTGCCGATGCGCGGATCCCTCGCAGGCTTCGCGGCTCTCTGCGTCTTCAGCGCGCTGGCGTTCAGTTCTCTGGGCCTGCTGGTGGCATCGCGCGTGCGCACCATCGAAGCAGTCTCCGGCATCGCGAATCTCATCATGATGCCGATGTGGATCTTATCCGGTGTGTTCTTTTCGGCACAGCGCTTTCCGGACGTGATTCAGCCGTTCATCCGCGCGCTGCCGTTAACCGCCCTGATTGACGCACTGCGCGCAATGATGCTGCAGGGCGCCAGCCTGGCCGCGCTTTGGCCGCAGTTGGCAGTACTGGGCGCATGGCTTATCGTTTGCTTCACGCTGGCGCTGAAACTGTTCCGCTGGAGATAGCGCTACTGTTTGATGATCTGGCCGTCGCCTCTGCGCAGTTCGCCCCAGCCGCCATTCAGCCCGTCGCGGGCCGGCACAAAGGGATACTTCGCCGCCGCCTTCTCATCCACTTCGATTCCCCAGCCGGGTTTGGTGCTGGGCCAGAGATAGCCGTCTTCGCACACGGGACAGCCGCTGAAAACTTCCTGCGTCCGGGCATTGAACGGCGTATACTCCTGAATGCCGAAGTTGTAACTCACCACATCCAGCGTCACGTTCGCCATGTGCCCGATCGGCGAAACATCGCCCGGACCGTGCCACGCTGTCTTCACCCCGAATTGCTCGCCAAGAATGGCGATCTTCCGCGCCGGAGTGAAGCCTCCGGCCTGCGTCACATGGCAGCGAATGTAATCGATCAGCCGCTCGGAAATCAGCGGAATCCACTCATGCGGGCTGTTGAAGAGCTCACCCATCGCGATCGGCGTGGCGCACTGCTGGCGGATCTGCCGGAAATAATCGATGTCTTCGGGCGAAAGCGGATCTTCCATGAAGAAAAGATGATATTTCTCCAGATCTTTCGCAAAACGAACCGCTTCGTTGGGCGTAACCCGCTCATGTACGTCGTGAAGTAATCCGACATCGTCGCCGAGTTGCTCACGCGCCGCATCGAACATTTTCAGCGCACGGCGGATATACGGCAAAGGTTCGAAAACAGGCCCGGCCGCAAGGCCCTTCACAGCCGGCACACCTCCACCGCCGCCGCCCGCGTAACCCTGATAACCCGGCACGCTGACCTGCATACGGACATTGCGAAACCCCTGACTCATGTAGCGTTTCGCGTTGTCGATCACCTGCTGAATTTCGCCGCCATCCGCGTGGGCGTAGACTTCGGCAGCTTCGCGGCACTTGCCGCCGACCAGATCGTAAACAGGCATGTTGGCCATGCGGCCCTTGATATCCCAAAGCGCCTGATCCACGCCGCTGATCGCATTGTTCAGCACGGGACCGTTTTTCCAGTACGAACTGTCGTAGCAGGTTTGCCAGATGTCTTCGATCTTGTCCACGGTGTGGTCTTTCAACAGAGGCTTGAGATACCGCTCCACGGCCGGTTTCACCAGATCCGCCCGCTGCGTAAAAGTGGCGCAGCCGTAGCCGTAGAGGCCATCCTGATCCGTCGTGATCTTGACGACGTCGAGACGGGAGCCCGCCGGCGCGGTCTCAATCACTGTGATGTCCTTGATTTTAGGCCGGGGGAGCCCGCGTACGGCCTTCTCAACGGCCTGCTGGGCCTTCTCTTCCCTCGGCGCTAACAAACCGACCAGGCTGGCGCCAGTGAGGGACTTCAGAATATTGCGGCGATTCATATCTTGAGCTCCGTTGGGAGACGCCTTGCCGACTCTCTCCCGCCGCTCATTGTATACCCCCGGCGGGCTTGAAAGCACGTGTTAGCATTGAACCTTAAGTAGTTTCTGTGCTCTCTTTTAGATCCGTTGACACCGGCGTTACGGATATAGGACGATTGTGCGTTGGATGGGGGGCGAAGAGGATCCATCGATGTAGTTGGATAGGGCGGCAGCCTGCCCGAACGGTACATGAATGCCAGATACCACGTCCAGCAACGAAGCGAGCCATCGTTGGTACGCACTTCACGTTCGGACCCGCTTCGAAAAATCCGTTTCCGCGATTCTCCGGAATAAGGGCTTCGACGAGTTTCTGCCGATCTACCAGTCTCGGCGCCAATGGAGCCAGCGTATCGCCGAAATCGACCTGCCTCTTTTCCCTGGCTATGTCTTTTGCCGCTTTGAACCTGCGGAACGCCGTGTCCCCATCGTGACGACACCCGGCGTCATCGGAATCGTCGGCTTCGGTGGAAAACCTGTTCCCGTCGACGATGGCGAAATTGAGGCGATACACCGTGTTCTGGATACAGGCATCGCAGCCGAACCCTGGAAGTACGTGCCGTCCGGACAGCGCGTTCGCATCGGGCATGGCGCTCTGGCAGGCCTCGAAGGAATCTTCATTGAAGTGAAAAAGAGCCATCGCCTGCTGCTCTCCCTCAGTCTTTTACAGCGCTCTGTCGCGATCCAGATCGACGCCGCCTGGGTGACTCCCATCGGCCCTCCCCGCGGCGCCGCATCGCCGGGCGTCATGCTCGCCACGCAATGATTCTTATGTTGAACGGGTCAAATCTATGAAAGTCGTCATCCTCTGCGGCGGCCAGGGCACGCGCCTTCGGGAAGAGACGGAATACCGTCCCAAACCGCTGGTGGAAGTGGGCGGCAAGCCGATCCTCTGGCACATCATGAAGACCTACGCCCATCATGGCTTCCGCGAATTCGTGCTCTGCCTCGGCTACCGCGGCAACATGATCAAGGAATATTTCCTGAACTATGAGGCGATGAATAACGATTTCACCATCTCCCTCGGCCAGGAATCCCGGCTCCATTTCAACGGCAAACACGAAGAACAGGATTTCAAAGTCACCCTCGCCGAAACCGGCCCGGAAACCATGACCGGCGGGCGAATCAAGCGCATCGAGAACTATGTGGATGGCGACACGTTCCTCGTGACATACGGCGACGGCCTCGCCGACGTGAATATCACGAAGCTTCTGGAATTTCACAAGAGCCATGGCAAGGCTGCCACCGTAACCACAGTGCGGCCGTATTCCCGCTTTGGCGTTCTCGACACAACGGATGACGGTAAAGTTCTGGCTTTTGCCGAGAAGCCTCAGCTGGATGGCTGGGCCAGCGCCGGCTATCTGGTCTTCAACCGAAAACTATTCCGGTACATCGACTCCGACGACTGCAGTCTGGAACGCGAACCGATGGAGCGCCTGGCCGCTGAGGGCGAGGTCATGGCTTACCGCCATGACGGCTTCTTTTTCGCAATGGATACGTATCGCGAGTACCTGCACCTGAACGAACTATGGCAAACGGGGAAGGCCCCCTGGCGGGTTTGGGCATGACAGAGCGTTTTTGGCAGGATAGGCCGGTCTTCGTCACGGGAGCAACCGGGCTGGTCGGTGGCTGGCTCGTCAAACGTCTTCTCGCCGCAGGCGCCGACGTTGTCTGCCTCGTCCGCGACTGGGTGCCAGGTTGCGAAATGCTGCGCTCCGGCGACATCGAGCGCGTGAGCACGGTACGCGGCGACATTCGCGACCGCGACTGCCTCGAGCGCGCTCTCGGCGAATACGAAATCGACACCGTTTTCCATCTCGCCGCCCAGACCATCGTCGGTATCGCGAACCGCAATCCGATTTCAACTTTCGAAAGCAATATCGCCGGCACCTGGAACGTCCTCGAAGCCTGCCGCCGTTCCCCGTCGGTAAAATCGATCGTTATCGCGTCCTCCGACAAGGCCTATGGGGATCAGACAGTTCTCCCCTATTCCGAAGAAACGCCACTCCAGGGCCAGCATCCTTACGACGTCAGCAAGTCCTGCGCCGACCTCATCGCCCATACCTACGCGGTGAGTTATCAGCTCCCGGTGGCCATCACCCGTTGCGGAAATTTCTACGGTGGCGGCGACCTGAACTGGAACCGCATCGTCCCGGGTACCATCCGCTCGGCCCTGAAAGGCGAACGCCCCATCATCCGCTCCGACGGCCAATTCGTTCGCGACTACTTTTACGTGGAAGACGGCGCCGCGGCCTACATGACTCTCGCCGAAGCCCTGTCGAAGCGTCCGGAACTCCGCGGCGAAGCCTTCAACTTCTCTTACGAGCTGCAAATCACGGTCCTGAGCCTCGTGCAGCAGATTCTCACCAAATTGGGTAGCAACCTGGAACCCGACGTCCGCAACCAGGCAAGTAATGAGATTCGTCACCAGTACCTGAGCGCCACCAAAGCACGCGATGTTCTGGGCTGGCAGTCTCTTCACACTCTCGAAGAAGGCCTCGAAGAGACCGTCAAGTGGTATCGCGAGTTTCTCACAGCATGAGCGAAAAATCCGACCGGCTCAGAGAGCAGATCCGTGGCCTCGTGGCGGAATACCACGCCGAGGCGTTCGCGCCAAAGCCCTTTGTCCCCGGCGAAACTCCCGTGCCCGTCAGCGGGAGGGTTTTCGATGCCACGGAAATCCAGCATCTCGTCGATTCCTCCCTCGATTTCTGGCTCACCACCGGACGTTTCGCAGCCCAGTTCGAGCGCGAATTCGCGCGATTTCTGGGAGTCCGTTGCGCCATCCTCGTCAACTCCGGATCGTCGGCCAATCTGGTAGCCCTCTCGTGCCTGACCTCGCCCAAACTTGGCGACCGCCGTCTGAAACCGGGCGACGAAGTCATTACGGTAGCCGCGGGCTTCCCGACCACCGTAAACCCGATCGTCCAGAATGGCCTGATCCCCGTCTTCCTCGACGTAACGCTTCCCACTTTCGAAGTCGACGTCACCCAGTTGGAAGCGGCTCTTTCCGATAAAACGAAAGCCATCATGATCGCCCATACCCTGGGCAATCCGTTCGACCTGAAGACAGTCTCAGCCTTCGCCAAAAAGCACAATCTGTGGTTCATCGAAGATTGTTGCGATGCCCTCGGCACCACGTTCGAAGGGAAAAAGGCGGGAACGTTCGGCGACTTGGCCACCTTCAGCTTTTATCCCGCTCATCACATAACCATGGGTGAAGGCGGTTGCGTCGTGACCGAGTCGCCTCTTCTTAAAACCCTTGCCGAATCGTTCCGCGACTGGGGCCGCGACTGCTGGTGCGAACCGGGCAAAGACAATACCTGCGGCAAGCGCTTCGGCTGGCAACTCGGGGAACTTCCCTGTGGCTACGATCACAAGTACACGTACACGCACATCGGCTACAATCTGAAACTGACGGATATGCAGGCGGCCGTCGGAGTCTCGCAATTGCAGAAATTACCGGGCTTCATCGAAGCGCGAAAGAACAATTTCCGGAAACTCACCAATGGCCTGAAAGATCTGAGTGACGTCTTCATCTTCCCGGAAGCCACACCCGGCTCCGACCCCAGCTGGTTTGGCTTCCCGCTCGCCGTCAGAGCCGATGCCCCTTTCACCCGAGAGTGGCTGATCAATTATCTGGAAGGGAAAAAGATCGCCACCAGACTGGTATTCGCCGGCAATCTGATCCGCCAGCCGGCGTACAGTGAAATCGCATACCGAAAAATATCCGATCTTGCAGGGTCGGATCTTGTGATGAACCAGGCCTTCTGGATCGGCGTTTATCCTGGCTTAAGCACCGAACAAATAGCATGGGTCCTCGATACTTTTCACCAGGCGGTTCATATATCGAAGATCCACGCGGCGGCTGAATGACCCATACCGGGACTACCGGCCATCTCATCGTTGACCGCACGTGGGTCACTTTTCGCTGCCAGGCCGGAAAGGTCCCGTCATGAGCCCCCGCTTCGATATCCTCGACCTGCCCCTCCAGGGCCTCAAGATTGTTCAGCGCAGGCCGATCAGTGACACGAGGGGCTACATCGAGCGAATGTTTTGCATGGAAGAACTTCAGCCGCTGATTCCAGGAAAAATCATCGTGCAGATCAATCATTCTTTTACCGGCAAGCGGGGTACGGTCCGCGGCATGCATTTCCAGAATCCGCCGTATGCGGAGACTAAAGTTGTCAGTTGCCTGATCGGCGAAATATTCGACGTTGCCGTGGACCTGCGCCGCTATTCCCCAACGTTTCTGCGCTGGCATGCGGAAATTCTCAGTGCGACCAACCATAAAACAATGCTGATACCCGAGGGCTTTGCCCATGGTTTCCAGACCCTTAGCGAAAATTGCGAGCTGCTGTATCTTCACACGGCAGCCTGGCAGCCAGGTTCCGAAGGAGGGGTCCACGCGTACGATAGAAGGCTGGATATTCGCTGGCCCGAAGCCGGTTCGGACCTGTCGCCTCGCGATGCGGCGCACCCGTTTCTGACTGCGGACTTTGTTGGCCTGCCCGTATGAAATGCCGCCACTGCGAATCGGAACTCAGCTTGCCGCTGGTGGACCTCGGCTGCGCACCGCCATCAAATGCCTATCTGACGGAATTGACCGTGAAGGAGCCGGAAAAATGGTTTCCACTGCGTGTTCTGGTTTGTGAGAACTGCTGGCTGGCACAGACCGAGGATTTCGCTCGCCGGGAGGAACTCTTTAGCGCTGACTACGCTTACTTCAGCAGTTTCTCCCGCAGTTGGCTGGCACACTGCGAACGCTACGTCGCCGACGCAACAGCGAGATTTGATTTAGGCCCAGCCAGCCACGTTGTCGAGATCGCAGCCAACGATGGCTATCTCCTGCAATATGTGCAGGCCCGCAACATCCCCTGTACCGGCGTGGAACCGACAGCGAGCACCGCAGCCGCCGCTCGGGCCAAAGGCATTCCCATGGTCGAGGAATTCTTCGGCGTGGATTCGGCCCGTAAACTGGCCGCGCAGGACAGGCAGGCCGATTTGATTGCAGCCAATAACGTGCTGGCTCATGTGCCTGAGATCAACGATTTCGTGGCTGGCTTCAGCCTGCTGTTGAAACCGCAGGGTGTTGCGACTTTCGAGTTTCCGCACTTGCTGAGACTGATTACCGATGGCCTGTTCGATACGATCTACCATGAGCACTTTTCGTATCTGTCGCTCACGGCGGTCGTCAGGGTTTTGGGAGCGAACGGCCTCGGCGTTTTCGACGTCGAAGAGCACCCTTTTCAAGGTGGCAGTCTGCGGGTGTTTGCCCAGCGCAGTGACACCGGCAAACACCCGCGCGATTCCAGAGTGGACAAGTTACTGGAACGCGAAGCCCGCGCCGGCATGACAACTGCCGGCTATTACGCGGATTTCCAGACCCGTATCGACAGCATAAAAAACGATTTCCTCTATTTCCTGCTGGACGCGAAACGCCTCGGCAAATCCGTCGCCGCTTATGGGGCCGCCGCCAAAGGAAACACCCTGATGAACTACGCCGGGGTCAGGCCCGATTTGATGCCGTTCGTCGTCGATCGAAACCCGGCAAAACAGGGCAAGTATATGCCCGGCAGCCACATTCCCATCGTCGATGAGGCTCGGCTCAGGAACTTGAGGCCGGACTACGTAATCGTCTTACCCTGGAACCTGAAGGCGGAGGTGATGGAGCAACTCGACTATATCGGAACCTGGGGAGGGCGATTTGTGACCGCGCTGCCGCACTTCGGGATTATGCCATGAAGCTTGCGGTAACCGGCGCAACCGGCTTTATCGGGCGGCACGTCGTTGCGGAACTGGAACGGCACTCGATCTCTCCGGTCCTCATCTGCCGTCCGTCGGCGGAACTGCCGGCCCCGCTGAAAAAGCATGCCGTAGTCCATATGGATCTGACCGCTGCGCCTGAAAACGCATTTCAGCTAATCGGCCAGCCCGATAGGCTGATACACCTGGCTTGGGGTGGCTTGCCGAACTACGGGTCGCTCTATCATTTTGAGAAAGAGTTGCCCGCTCAATATCGCTTCCTGAAAACGCTGGTCGAATCCGGACTCGGGAGCCTTATGGTGACCGGCACGTGCGCCGAGTATGGAATGCAATCCGGACCGCTGAGCGAGGCTTGTGAGGCGCGGCCGTACAACCCTTATGGCTTTGCCAAACATATGCTCCGGCGCCAGCTCGAATATCTGCGGCAGGCCAGACCGTTCGGTCTGACTTGGGCGCGGCTCTTCTATCTCCACGGAGAAGGCCAGCCGGAGAACTCCCTGCTGCCTCAGCTCAGGAAGGCCGTTGACCGGGGTGACCGCGTTTTCAATATGTCCGGCGGCGAGCAGTTGCGGGACTATCTGCCCGTTACCGAGCTCGCCAAATACCTGGTCTCCCTTGCCTTGACGCCCGGCGATAACGGCGTCGTAAATGTCTGTTCAGGTACGCCCGTTTCAGTCCGCAGTCTGGTCGAACGGTGGGTGGGAGAAAACGCCTGGAACATGGCTCTGAACTTCGGCCATTACCCTTATCCGGATTACGAACCGATGGCATTCTGGGGAGATCGGGGAAAGCTGGACCGCTGTCTGAGATCGCAATGATGCCAAAAGAGCTGCTATATCGTGCGGAGGGCCTGCCGGTCTTCCAGAATCGAATCTTCCACTCCGGTGAAGAGGCCCGAAGTTGCGCCACTGGCGATGTCGAACTGATTCAGGAGCCGGAAACCGGTTTGATTTTCAACCGGGCGTTTCGACCGGAATTGATGAAATACGACGCCGATTATCATAACGAGCAGGGTCTCAGCACCGCGTTTCAGTCGCATCTTCGGAACGTGTCGGATACTGTGCGCAGGCACTTCCATAAATCGACGCTGATTGAAGTTGGTTGCGGTAAGGGTCATTTCCTCGAAAGTCTTCAGGCTCTCGGTTTCGAAATCACCGGGCTGGATCCTGCGTACGAAGGCACAAACCCTTCGATCGTTAAGCAGTACTTCAGCGCCGAGGCCGGCTTGACAGGCGATGGAATTATTTTGCGCCACGTTCTCGAACACGTCCAGGACCCGATCGCGTTCCTCTCGAAGATACGCGACGCGAACGGGGGCCAGGGGAAGATCTACATTGAAGTTCCGTGCCTCGACTGGATTTGCGACCGTCGTGTTTGGTTCGATATTTTTTACGAGCATGTCAACTATTTCCGGCTGGCTGACTTCCACAGAATATTTGGCACGGTCTTTGAGGCAGGTCATACCTTCAGTGGACAGTATCTTTACGCCGTGGCGGATATCGCTTCGCTGAGGGTCCCGACGCGTGAGGGCGCGAAACCATTCGAATTCCCTGAATATTTTCTCGACGGCGTCAACCGGTATGCGGCAAGACTGCGCGCACGAAAAGGCGCCCCGGTCGCCATCTGGGGCGCGGCGTCGAAAGGTGTAATTTTTTCATTGTTTATGGAGCGTGCGGGCGCCGGAGTCGATATGGTCGTTGACATCAACCCCGCAAAGCAAGGCATGTTTTTACCCGTCACGGGCCTCCGGGTGCAGACGCCCGAAACCGCGATGAGAACGCTCCCTCCCGGAGCGGAGATCTTCGTTATGAACGGGAACTATCTGGAGGAAGTTAAAGCCTTGACGCACAATCGATTTAACTGTATTGCGGTGGATCATGAACACATTTGAACAAGAGGTCAGGCAGCGAATCGAAGCGAACGGCCGAAACGACGGCCTTAGAGGCAGCGCGGATGCCCTCATGAAGGCATCGCTCGCGTCCGGGTACTCTTATAATTTCTCCTGGCTTGGCCGCCCTGTTATCCAGTATCCACAGGACATCGTCGCGATGCAGGAGCTGATTTGGTCAGTTCAACCGGAAATTATCATTGAGACGGGCATAGCGCATGGTGGCTCGTTGATCTTTTCTGCCTCGATGCTCGAGTTGAATGCCGCTTGTGGTGGTCCGGCGGACGCCCAGGTATTGGGTGTGGATATCGATATCCGCGAGCACAACCGCTCGGCGATCGAGGCACACCCTATGTCGAGACGTGTCTCGATGATTCAGGGCTCCAGCATCGCCCCGGAAATCGTCGATCAGGTCAGGGCCCGTGCCGCAGGGAAGCGAAGGGTGATGGTTTGTCTCGACAGCAACCACACCCACGACCACGTCTTGGCAGAGTTACAGGCCTACGCGCCGCTCGTGTCCATAGGCAGCTATTGCGTTGTCTTCGATACCATTATCGAGGATATGCCGGCTGAGACTTCCTCCGGTCGCCCCTGGGGGCCCGGCAACAACCCCGGATCTGCTGTGCGGGAATACCTTAAAACCCACACCGAATTTGAGATCGACACGCAAATCGACTATAAGTTGCTGATCAGCGTCGCGCCGGGCGGCTACCTGAAACGTGTCGGCTGATCCGGACATACGCCTCATGTCAACTCCATGTCTCTAAGGAACAACGTCGTCGCCAACTATGGCGGGCAGGGCTGGCGAGCTCTGATGGCGTTGGCCTTTGTCCCGATTTACATCAGGTACGTGGGGATCGAGGCTTACGGTTTAATCGGCATCTTCACGCTGCTCCAGGTTTGGCTGGCCCTGCTCGACATGGGAATGAAGCCTGCGTTGGGCCGCGAGATGGCCAGGTTTACCGCAGGTGCGCACAACGCTCAGTCGATTCGTGATCTGCTGCGCAGCATCGAGGTGATAGGAATCGCCATTGCAGGAGTCGTCGCACTCGGCATCTGGGCCGCTTCGGGATGGCTGGCGACCCATTGGGTAACGGCAAAGCACCTGCCCGTGAATGTCATTGCCCAGTCGTTTGCCGTCATGGGCCTGGTCACGGCCCTGCGGTTCGTCGAAGACATCTACATGAGCTGTATCGCAGGCTTGCAGCGTCAGGTCCTGCAAAACATGGTAACCGGGATTATGGCAACAGCGCGTGGGTTGGGCGCGGTCGGCGTGCTGGCCTGGGCCTCCCCCACCCTCAAGGCTTTTTTTCTCTGGCAGGGCCTGATCTCCCTGATGACCGTCGCACTGTTTGCCCGCATCGTCTACAGCGCCCTGCCGTCCGCCCCCCTGCCAGCACGCTTTTCAAAATCGGCACTGATCGGTATCCGGCGTTTCGCGGCAGGCATGATGACGATCACTTTTCTGTCGCTGCTGCTCACCCAGATCGATAAGGTTTTGCTTTCGCGCCTGCTCACCCTCGAGTCCTTTGGCTACTACGCTCTGGCGGGGGTCGTCGCCGGCGGGTTGTATACGCTGACGGGACCAATCACAGGAGCGCTTTACCCTCGCTTTGCGGAGCTGGCTACGAATGGTGACAAGGTCGCGTTGCGCATGGTTTACCACCAGGGTGCTCAGTTGGTGACTGTTCTGACTGGCTCGGTCGCCATGGTCCTGATGGTCTTTGGAAACAGAGTGCTGCGGTTGTGGACCGGAAACCCGACACTGGCACAGAAGGTGGCGCCGTTGATGGCTGTTCTGGTTCTGGGATCTCTGTTCAACGCACTGATGTGGATTCCTTACCAGTTACAGCTTGCCCACGGCTGGACATCGCTGACGATCAGGGTTAATCTCGTTGCCGTCTGCATTCTGGTACCCGCGATCGTGTTAGTGGTTCCGGCATATGGCGCTATCGGTGCGGCATGGGCCTGGGTAACGCTGAATATGGGCTATATGATCTTTGACATCTCCCTGATGCATCGGCGGTTGCTTCCCTCCGACCAATGGCGCTGGTACTTCCAGGATGTGGCCGCCCCACTGGCGGCTGCGGCAGCTACGGCATTATTATGCCGATGGGCGATGCCCGGCACCTTGGGCAAGATCGTTGAGTTCGCTGTGTTGCTGACCACCTCCATTTGCGTGCTGGGCGTGACGGCACTAGCCGCTCCCTTGGTACGTCATCAGATCATCCGGCATTTGCCAGGCCGACTCCGATTCCTGAATCCGAGGACAGCGTAGAGATCGAGGCTGAGATGGGAGCTCAAGCCACCTGAGTAGTCAGCATCTGTTTGGCCACGTACCCCATATGGAAGTGGCGAGACCGCCGTGTATTAGATAGAGAGAAAAATAAAGTGCCTCTTTTTTCAATTGTGATGCCGACGCGAAACCGGGGGAACCTGCTCCGCTTTGCCCTGCAAAGTGCCTTGGCCCAGACGTTCGCGGACTACGAAATTGTCATCTGCGACAATCAGTCCTCCGATAATACTCCGGAGATCGTGCGTGACTTTCCCGATCCCCGGGTGCGCTATTACCGGACGGAGAAGGTCCTTCCCATGCACGAAAATTGGGAATACGCTTTAGGCAAGGCCCAGGGCGAGTGGATCACCTACCTGTGCGACGACGATGCAATTCGGCCCGGGCTGCTGGACGCTCTCCACCGTCTGATCTCCCGGCAGAATACAAGGCTAATTACGTGGAATGGAGACACCTATTGCCTGGATGGCTATCCTCTGACACATCTCCGGGGACGGTTACTTCTGAATTTCGCCTCCACCGGTCGCGTGGAGACGCGAGCAAGCCGCCCCGACCTCAAGACCCTGTTCCAGATGAACCCCAAGGCCTGGCATTTCCTCCCTCGGGTTCTGAACTCATGCGTTCACCGGGACACGGTCGAGAAAGTTCGGCACCGTCTCGGACGATTTTTCCTTCCATCCGCTCCCGATTATGCTGGTTGCGCGGCACTCCTCGCTTTGGAGGACACCTATACCCACATAGACAGCACATTCACGATCGCAGGCGTTGGCGCCCATGTAATCGGTTTTTCCCCGACGTACAACCAGGTGACAATCCATCTTCATTTTACGGAGGATTTCCAGGGTCAGCCACTTTACCGGTGGGTTCCCCTCGAGATTATGACGGCCGTCAATGCGATCACGGACTCCATTCTGGCCGTGAAACACGCAATGCCGGACAAGCTTGCCGATTGCGAGGTCGATTGGCCGCGCTATTTTGCGGAGTGCTACATGGAGTTGTTGCAATTCAGCGGCTGGGGATTCGACGTTTCCAGCCTGAAGCGGCATTGGTTCGAAGTTCTTTCCCACCGGCCTCTGAGTTTTCGGGTTCGTGTGTTCGCTGCCATAGCGCGCCGGCCGAAAGGGTATTTGCTCGATCTGTTGGGGTTGCGCGGAGTGATTTATCGATCATGGGTCCTTGGCGCTGTTCAGACTCTCATTCGTGGCCGGAAGACAGTTGCCGGAAACAAGCTCGGCAACATTATGGAGGCGGTCGAACATTTAGAACACTCCGCGCCGCTGCCGCCAATCGTGCTTACGAGGGCAGGCTAACCGACTGTCGATGTATGATCCGTGGCTCGGCCTGTCGTATGTCCGGTCCGCACATTGCGCCTAAGTATGTGGGAAGCGGCGGGACAGCTGCCGGGACCGCGCCACATTGAGTTCAACTCGTCTCTGAGCGAGACTCCGACCGCCCTCATCGTCCCTGCGATCTCCGCAGATGGAGACGACCGGCATTCGCAGAAGCAGCCTGATTGAGAAGGGGCTCCAATCATCGTTCGTCAGTTCCTCGCGCGGCGTTGTTATTCCACGAGCCAGTGCATTCGGAGGCGCGGTCCTTTTGCTAACGTGGTGGAGGTGGGCGATCGTGGGAATATCGTGGGACCGGGAAACATATGACTATTCACTGTGCCTATAGCGGCGTGGGTGGCACAGGATCTTTCGTGTCCGCACTCTGTCCGCAGTTGCGACATCACTATGGAGCTGCGGAACGTGTCGTTTTCTACGGCGTCGAGCCGCTTCACGCGGACTATGCCCTTTGTCTGAAGAAGGCGGGTGTTCCGTTCAGCGAGGTAAGTAAGCGGCGGGGCGTGGATTTGCGGTCGTATTGGGCACTGGCTCGGACGTTGACTAAAATCAAGGCCGAAGTGGTCGTTATGCACGGAGGCGGGACCGCGTGGCTCTGGCCCCTCCTCCGCCTAATGGGAGTTCGGGGACGATTGGTGCTCGTCGAGCACGGTCCGGAGTCGAGTCTCCTGAGACCCGGGAGTTTCGTTCGCCACACAATCGGTATTTTGTGCGCTCAAACCGTCATCGCCGTCTCCGAACGACTTGCGGAACGCCTCCGGGCGACGTTCCCTGCCTTCCTGCGATCCAAACCTCTCTGGTCGATTCCTAACGGAGTTGACACAGCGTTCTTCGCTCCACCCGCACGCTCCCGCTCTCTCGACACGCTGCTGATGGTAGGGACCCTGTCCGCCACTAAAGACCACCAGACCCTCATCCGCGCCCTTGCTATTTTGGCCAAAGAACGCTCGGTCCGGCTCGTGTTCGCTGGCGATGGGCTTCTACGGTCGCAACTGGAACAGCTGGCGGGAGAATGCGGGGTCCGCGAACGAGTCACATTCCTTGGAAATGTAGACCGAGACCATCTCCTGCGCCTCTATCGCGAAGCAGCCGTATTCACCTTTTCGACCTGGGGAGAAGGCAGCCCCTTGTCGTTGCTCGAAGCGATGTCTTGCGGTCTGCCCGTAGTTGCGTCTGATGTCCCGGGCGTAAGGGAAATTCTCGCGGGCGGTGAATGCGGAATAATGGTGCCGCCCGGCCAGCCAGCGGTTATGGCGCAGGCTATAGGACGCATCTTGGCGGAGACCGAGTTCGCCTCCTGCATGGGCGCGTGCGCTCGCCGCCGCGTCGAGACTAACTATTCAGTAGAGGGTATGACCGCTCGCTACCAGGCGGTGCTGAATGCACTTTGAGATTGACCTACGCTCTCAAGGCCAACGGTGCGAACGAAGCCGGAGTACCGGAAAGGACCCCAATTGAGCTATCTCGACTGGCCATCGGATGGAATCATGGCGCGCCTCGCGCTCATCATGTTTGGCGTCATCATCCTGCTGATCGTCCTGCACCGCTTTCGCCGGCAACCGGTGATTGCCCGGATGTTGCCTGCAGCTTTGTTGTGGCACTTCGCTATCTTCGCTTTCACCGTATTCTGGATGCTCCCATACTACGCCGTTCAAACCGGAGCCGATTCCTACGGGTATCACAGCAAGGGCCTTGAGATCGCCCAAGAGGTTCGCGCAGGTGAGTGGTCAAGTATCCCTTGGGGTGCAAGCACGGAGGCAACGGACATCCTCACTGGATTCGTTTACGTGCCCTTCGGCGGAGATGTCTATGGGATGGCTTTTTTTTCCGCTGTTCTGGGACTTTGTGGCTGTCTCTATTTTTGCCTCGCCTTCAGCATATGGGCCAACCCTGCTCAGACCAGAAGGTATAGTCTGATCATTTTGTTCTTACCTTCGTTCGCAATGTGGACAGGTATGCTTGGCAAGGATAGCTGGATAGCACTGGGTTTAGGTCTCGCGGCTTACGGCTATTCCTCAATGCTCAAAGGTGCCCAAAAAAAGATTTGGCATTTCGTGCTGGGTCTGGCGATCATCACTCTGATTCGCCCCCATATTTCGGTAACATTTGCGGCCGCTGCGGTAATGTCCTACGTGTGGAATCTAACGAAAAGAAATCGAAATACGTCAATCCTGGCAAAGACCCAGATCGTTCTCATGCTCGTTGTCATGTTTGTCGGCCTCGCGTGGGTCGCTCAGCGCTTCCTTGGGCTCGATCAGGTTTCCGTCGATAGCGTGGACTCCTACGCGGAAGCCAAGGGCGCAGGCAACGCGATCGGTGGGTCCGCCGTTGAGGTTACCACCTCAGGGGGCGTAAGTGGAACCATTCGCGGGTTTCCCGCCGGAATCGTGCGCGTCCTGTTTCAGCCGTTCCCGTGGGAGGTTCACAATGTAAACTCGGGCTTGGCCGCCATCGAGAACCTCTTCATCCTGTGGTTCACAATCAGCCACCTAAGGCTGCTTCGAAAGCTGATGCGCGCCTCGACTCGGGGACCATATGTCCTGTTTTCGTGTATTCTCTCCCTCGGGCTCCTGTTAATACTAAGCCTCATGCCTAATTTCGGTCTGCTCTCCCGCGAGCGCGCGCAGTTGCTTCCGTTCGTATTTGCGCCACTTGTGGCATCGGAAGCCCTTAGAAAACGCGCGGAACAGTTCCAGTCATTCGGCCGAGTCCCGCAATCGCGCTACAACCCGCGCCGCCTGCCGGCAGATCAATCAGCCCTTCGGTCCTCATGAAAGTCTCAGCCGCAATTCCTTCTGAAACCGCGACCTTCGATGGCACGGGCGGCCCAAATCGCCAAACGCCCGGTGCTGGAATCCTGAAGGTACTCCACGTGAACGGCACTCTGCGTCGCGGGGGCGTCGAGACATGGCTCAGTCAGGCGCTAATTCGCATGCCGCGGGACCGATATCAATGCGATATCTGCACCTATCGGTTCGAGGGTGGCGCCTATGCGGATGGCCTGCAGCGGTACGGCTGTGGCCTGCACTTTATTCCGCATGGACTTGGCCCAATCGCCATATTTCGCTTCTCAAGGAAGCTCCGGCGTTTGCTCCGCGAAGGCCGATATGATGTAATTCACTGTCACGGACTGCTGCTCGTAGGCTTCATTTTGTTCCTCGCATGGCTGGAGAGAATCCCGGTCCGAATAGGCCATTCACATCAAACAGATCGAATGACCGGCAGTGCGTTTGCTCTTGCGATTAATCGCCTCGCGTTGGCCATAAATCGGCCGCTCGTGCGGGCATTCTCAACCCACGGCGTTGGTTGTTCGGCAAAAGCGGCGCTAGCCCTTTTCGGAAACGGCTGGCGCGGAAACTCAAAATATTCGATAATTCACTGTGGTATCGCTCTGACCCCGTTCGGGGAGGAAGCGAACAGCGATTCTTGGCGTCAAAAACTTGGCATCCCGGACGCAACAAAAGTGATCGGACATGTGAGTAACTTCTCGGTCGCCAAAAACACCCTCTTCCTCATTGAAGTGGCGGCATCCGTCTTCCGTCTCCACCGGGATGTTGTACTTCTGCTTGTAGGTGACGGCGTCACGCGTCGCGATACCGAACAACGGTGCGTCGATCTCGGAATCAACTCACGTGTTATCTTCGCGGGGGTCAGTCCGCAAGTTCCGGCCCTGATGTGTTTCGCCATGGACGTCTTTGTCATGCCATCGCTCTATGAAGGCCTGCCTCTTGTTCTCATGGAAGCTCAGGCCGCAGGCCTGCCGTGTGTGGTTTCCGATGCCGTATCGCACGAGGCCCAAGCAGTCGATGGAGCAATTCAGTTTATGCCGCTCGCTGTGGGACCCGACGCTTGGGCAAGCGCGGTCCTGTCGAAGCTGCAGATCCCGGCACGTAGGCCAGAGGCGCTCCGGATTATGAAGGAGACCGACTTCGACGTCGCCGTCTCGGCCGCCCGGCTCGGCGACCTGTATGACGCAGCCTACGCTTCCCGCGTGACCGGCAACCGGTAACAGGAGCATTTCAACCGTGAAATCAGACTTGGAAGTGGCTGAAGCGGGCCGAGCGGAGAAGCTATGCCTTCCGGCGGCGCGACCCAAACTGCTGGCTGTTTGCAATGTCGACCTTATGGCCTGGCTGCTCCTTAAGCCGTGGCTCGTTGCACTCCAGACCGCAGGTTACGAAGTCCACATAGCGTGCGCACCCGGCGAGTTCTTCGGCAGACTGGCGGACATGGACTTCCGAATGCATCCGATTTCGTTGCGGCGAACATTCCTGCCATGGGCGCATATTCGGCCGCTTTTCCAGCTATGGAAGCTCATGCGCAGTGGCGGATTTGCGGTGGTGAATACCCACAGTGCCGTTGGGGCCGCGGTCGGACGTGTAGCGGCGTGGCTCGCCGGATGTCGCCCCATCATTTATACGGTTCATGGATTCCTCTTCCACGAAAACATGCCGGTATTGCCTCGATCCATCCTCGTAACTATGGAGTGGCTTTTTGGACGGATTACCGCAGGTTTCATGTTTGTCTCGGCGGAAGATCAGCGGACGGGAATAAGTACCGGTATCGTTCCCACCGGATCGCGAACCGTCACGATCTTCAACGGCGTCGACCTGGAAGTCTTTCTGCCGGAAGAAGCGTGTCATGAACGTTCCGTGGCTTTCAAACGCAAACTCGGAATTGATTGCGCGACACCCGTCGTCGGTATTGTCGGACGAATTGTTCGCGAGAAAGGCTATCGCGAATTTCTCGAAATGGCCCGCCAGGTGACCACAGGATCGAATGCGGTTTTCGTCGTCGTGGGGGACACGCTGCCGAGTGATCGGGATCAGTTCGGGACGGCTTTCAGGAAAGAGGTGGCGCAGGCCGGCCTGACATCTCGCTTTCTCTTTGTGGGTCAAACGAATCTGGTGCCCGATTACCTGCGAATCATGAACATTTTCGTGCTTCCTTCCTACCGCGAAGGTTTTCCACGCTCCATCATCGAGGCCATGAGTGCCGGATTACCGGTAGTCGCTACGGACATCAGAGGGTGCCGTGAAGCTGTCATTCATGGGGAGACAGGTCTTATTGTTCCGTCGAAAAATACCGCCGCGCTGGCGACTGCCGTCGGACGCCTGCTCGCAAACCCGGAAGAGGCAGCAGCCATGGGCCGGGCGGGGCGGGAACGCGCGGTCCGATTGTACGATTACCACAGTGTGCAACGAAATTTTGTCGCCTTTGTGAGCGAGATAGTTCGTCAGCACAAACCTGAGCTGATCGCGATGCTGCCTGAGAAGCCACGCCCTGTATGACAAGAGGAATCAAACGCGTCATCGACCTCACCGTCGCCGCGAGCCTCCTGGTAGTTCTCTCGCCGCTGATGCTCCTGATCGCGCTCGCTGTTATTTGCGAGTCTCCCGGCGGCGCGATCTTTCGCCAGAGGCGCGCGGGTTATCGTAGCCGGGAATTCGACGTGGTCAAGTTCCGTTCCATGCGGCCCGGACGACCCGGGGATGGGCATGCTACTGGCGTCCGCGATCCGCGAATTACCAGATTCGGCGGCTTCCTGCGTCGCACCAGTCTGGACGAATTGCCTCAGTTGCTCAATGTCGTCAAAGGCGAAATGAGCTTGGTCGGTCCTCGACCCCTGCTTCTGCCTTCGCTTCGCCCGGATGAGTTGGTTCGGCTGGAGACGCGACCCGGAATCACCAGCCTCGCAGCCGTCAGCGGCCGGCAATCGATTACGTGGGACGAGCGCATGGCGCTGGACCGCTGGTACATTGAGCACTGGAGCCTTCGACTGGATATGCGCATACTGGCGCGAACGATACCAGTCACGCTGAAGCAGACCGGCGTATATGACGCGGATGGCGAAATGAAAGCTCGCTCATGAGGATTCTGGTCACTGGGGCGGCTGGTTTCCTTGGCAGGCATCTTGTAAGTGCGGCCACACGTTACGGGGAAGTCATTGCGGCTGCTCGAGGCGATGCCGAAGTACCCGACGGCTGCATACTGGAACGGCTTGATCTCGCAAACACCGATGAAGTAAAACGCCTGTTCGAGCGTCATTCCCCGGAAGTCGTTCTGCATGTCGCGGCCCGTACTCCGAAATCCGCCAACGAAGACATCAACACATTTTTCGACGACAACGTCCGCGCCACGGTAAACATTTTTAACAGCGCCCATCTCACCGGAGTGCGACGCGTTGTGTTCAGCTCTACTTTCTCGGTGTATGGACGACCCCAAACCCTTCCGGTATCGGAAGGCCATCCCGTTGTACCGGAGACACCCTATGCGCTCAGCAAGATTCAGGGCGAACTGACGGCGGAGTGTTACGCCCTCAAGGGTCTGGAAACAACGGTCCTCCGATACTCAGGGATCTTCGGTTCCGGACAGCGTTCCGGCGCTATACCGGCTTTTATCGGGCGCTGCCGCCAAAACGCGCCGCTGAAATTGAACGCTGGCGGACGGCCATCCAGCGATTTCGTATCGGTTCAGGACGTGGTTCAGGCGAATCTGCTCGCGCTTCGACACGCGCAGAGCCGGAATTTTGAAGTTATGAATATAGGCTCCGGAACGGAACTGACGGTTGGTCAGTTGGCGGAACTGGTCCGGGACTTATGCGGGTCGCACTCGGCAATCGAGGCTATCGACGAACAAAGCCCCCGCGATTTCCGTTTTGCCTACGACATTGGCAGGGCTCGCGAACGGCTCGGCTTCGTCCCCACCCCGGTGGAAGCTGCGTTGAAGGAACTCATCCGCCAGGAACAGGAAGGTCAACCAGATAAATAATGAAACGTATCGTAAGAGCGCGCCCTTACTTTCCCGAGCCGGATATCGATAAGATTCTTGCTCTCATCCGGCAATCACTCAGTTCCGGACACCTGACAAACGGCCCACATGTAAAAGAGTTTGAAGCGCGCTTTGCGGCGCTCTCGGGAGTAAGGCACGCAATTGCCGTAAGTACCGGAACGGCAGCCCTGGAGATCTCGCTCCGCGCCATCGACATAGCGGGCAAAGAGGTGATTCTCCCCACTCAAACGTTTGTAGCGTCAGTAAATTCCATCATCCTCGCTGGCGGAAGTCCCGTCTTCGCCGAAATCCACCCGGACACGTATTGCCTCGATATCGAAGATGTCGAGCGGCGAATCACGGGCAAGACAGCGGCGGTCATGCTGGTGCACATGGCGGGTTTGATCGTGCCGAACATCAGCCAGTTTCAGGACCTGTGCGCACGGCGCGGAATCGATCTCATCGAAGACGCCGCTCACGCGCACGGAGCCTCATACGAGGGAAAACGAGCAGGTTCATTCGGCCGGGCCGGGTGCTTCTCGTTCTATCCCACAAAAGTCATTACAACAGCCGAAGGCGGCATGATCACAACGGACGACGATGATGTCGCCGCAACAGCTCGCAGCCTGCGCAACCACGGAGCGAATCCGAACGGGTCAGACCACCTGCTGGTGGCGGCAAATATGAGGATGGCGGAGCCCCTCGCGGCTATTGGGTTGGTCCAGATGGACCGCCTGGCGGAATTCATTGAACTGCGAAATAGCATAGCCGACCGCTACAACGCCGGGCTTCTGGGAATCGATGGAATTCGTCCCCTGCCACGTCCCTCCGGCGTCCACAGCTACTGGAACTACCTCGCGGTTCTCGAAGACGAACAGATCAGCCGCGTGGATCTCGCGCATTGCCTCCGGGAACGATACGGCGTCGAGATCGCCTGGCCGTACGACCCGCCCTGCCACCTGCAACCGGTATTCCGCCGCGTCCTCGGCGGCAAACCGGGGGACCTGCCGCGCAGCGAGGCTATGCTGCAACACCACATCGGACTCCCGATGCACAGTGCGCTCACCCTCGAGGACGCGGATTACGTCCTAGAAAGCCTGTCGCATGCTCTGTCCGAAATACGAAAGAGCGTGTGCGTCTGACTCGACATCCTCGGCAAACAATACATTGTTACCCGTAAAACTAACGAAAACTATGCGACACGGGCCTCAGAGCGATAATCCGGTCCGAGTTGGAAAGCAGGAGATATGAAAGTGAAAATCCTTCTGGCATTCGCATTCGTTCCTGCTCTTTTCTCCCAGACCGCTGGCGTCGATTCCGTTATGGTCGGCCACTACGTCCTGGACGCCAACTACCCCACTCTCCAGGCGGCATGCAAAGCGGCGGGCTCGACGATGACACTGCTCAACTCAAAAAAATGGGTTGCGCTCACCTCTCAGGCCCTCCCATGCAATATCTATTCGCTGACAGGTGGCCTTTTTCAACCGGCATCTGGCGCAACAGTGACGTTCTCGGGAGCCTTCAATGGCGATCTGACCCGGCACTTCGATACCTCGCCCGGCGGCGCCGTTAATCTTTCCAGAGCGGCAATCGCCGCACTCTATCCCCAGTGGTTTGGAGCGACATGTTCAGGAGACGACACAGCAGCCGTGCAGGATACCTACAACGCCGTGCGCGCGAATCAAACCGTGCAACACATTTGTACCTCTCCGATTTCCAGTATGGTATATATTCCACAGTCGGCGCACGGAGCCAAAATTATAGGTCCTGGTCTTCCTTCTGAAAGTCCCGGTCCCGTATTCACCGGGTCGGCGGCGCTGATCGCGAAATCCGGGTCGTCTCCGTTTCAGATGCTTCGTGTCTACGCCTCGTTCGTCGGATTCAATAATTTCATCGCGAACTGCGACCACGTTGCAACGAACGGAATCGCGCTGGCATCCGCGTTTGAGGGGGTCGACACCGTTCTTGGCGCTACTAACTGCACCGGCGACGGGATGACGATCAACCCCCTCGATACTCCAGCCACCGTGACCACTGCCCCGATTAGGGCAGGCATGGGCAGCGGCACTTCGCTTACCGTGCGCGATACGGTCTTACCTGGTATGACACTTGGCGCCGACAACTGCTTGGAACAGATGGTGGATGCCGGGACGTCGCACGCGGAGGTTATCGAATATATTCGGGCTGACAGTACGACCTTGAAGTGGCTTTCAATCAAGCCCGCGTACGACCACCCCGTCGGGTCCAGGATTCAGTGCAACGGAAACAATGACAGTCTCACGCTCTACAGCCCCTACAGCCAGTTCAATGCTGGCTGGGGCTTGAATATCTTCGCGCAGATCGACGGAAACGGAATAGGTATTTACAGCCCGAACTTTTCTTTCAATCGAGCGGGAGGAGACCTTCTTGCCGGATCTGGCATTACCGGCTTCGGAGGACACTTTGAGGGAAATTCAGGACCGGCGGAACAGTTAGGGGACCTGACGGGGAGGTCTGTTGTCTACTCTACGTTCAGCGGAGCCGCCGATCTTGAAAGTTCCCTGGGAATTGTGGACGTTTGTGGCTTGAACAATTCGATCCAGTTTCGAACTTCCTCCGAATTCACTCCTTACCCCGCGGGTGCTGCATGTTCCGGCGACACGGAGGGCGCCCTGGATCTCGCGTGGGGCTACGGAGCTAACAAGTACACATCGCAGCCCGAACTTCTCGTGAAGACCCTCAACGGCACCGTGGCACTGGAGCCCGCCAATTTCTCTACACCAGGCGGGATCTTGTCCGGCGGCCTGATTTTCCGGGACACGGCCGGTAATGCGGTTAACAGTCTCCAGGCTAGCGCGCCAAGTCCCCGACCACCGGTCACAACAACCGCCTCTGCCCCCAAAGGCAGCACGACGATAACCCCCGCATCGCTAAACGGAATCGCAGTCGGTCAATACATCGTGGCCGTAGGGATACCCAATAACGCCGTAGTAACGGCCGTCGGTCCGGCCGCCATCACGAGCTCTATTGCCACCAGCGCCGCATTAAGCGGTACTGCCATTAGCTTCTATCCGCGAGGTGCGATGGCGGTGGGCGGCATAGGGGAACAAACAACGTACGGCGGGGCCCAGTTTGAGGTAGACGGGGGAGCTTCTCTCAGCACCCTGAAGAATATGATCGGCGTGAGAACGGATCTGAAGTCCGCATACATTCAGGGAAACTATCTTGGAAATCCGGCCGAACTGGATCTGAACCCAGCGGGAGGCCCGGTCAAAATTAACGGCGATGCGATCGGAGGTACATTTACGTGCCCCGCCGGGCAACACATTGCATCTCTGACGATTTCTTCTACCGGGAAACCGGCCGGAACATGCAACTAAAGCGAAGAAGCGCAACCCAGTCTGTCCAAATTCATGAAGATCGTCGCCATCCACCAGCCGCAGTACCTGCCCTATCTTGGCTTTTTCCATAAGATCGCCCATTGCGACGTCTTCGCCGCCCTCGACCACGTTCAGTTTCAAAAGAACGGCCTGCAAAATCGCAACAAGATCAAGACTGCGTCAAAGGAAGGCACTCAATGGATCACGGTGCCGGTAAAGCACAACCTTGGCCAGGCAATCAACGAAGTACGAATGGATTCATCCGCGCCATGGCAAAAAAAGCACTGGAACGCGCTCGTCAGTAATTACTCCCGTGCGCGCTGTTTCAGGCAGTATACCGACGGATTACAGCAAGTGCTCCTCGCCGACCACGAAAATCTCAGCCGCCTCAACATGGCTCTGACCGAATGGTCCATGGAAGCGATGGAGATCCGTACTCCGGTCGTCTACTCGTCGCAGCTACAGGTGGAAGGCCACGCCACTGCGCTTCTGGTGGATATCTGCCGCTCCGTTGGCGCCGATGCCTACCTCTCGGGACCCGGAGGCAAAAACTACATGGAAATGCCCCTCTTCGAACAGGCTGGAATCCAGGTGCTGTGGCAGGATTTTAAATGCCCCGTCTATGAGCAGCAGTTCCCCGACGCGGGCTTCATTCCGAACCTTTCCGTCGTCGATGCGCTCCTCAACTGCGGGCAGGACGTAGCTGCGATGGTGAAATCATGAACACGAATAAACGGATTCTGGTAATCGCGCCGCACCCCGACGACGAAGTTCTCGGCTGCGGCGGCGTGATGGCGCGTCACAGCGCTCACGGCGACAGTGTCCAGGTCGTCGTTGTCTCCAGAGGCGCTCCGGACATCTTCCCGCCCGAAGTCATCGAGGAAACTCGCACCGAACTCGCGGCCGCCCACAAACTTCTGGGAGTCGAAAATGTGCATTTCCTGGACTTTCCCGCCCCCCGCCTCGACGCTATGCCCGGTCATGTGCTCGCCGACGCGTTAACCCGCCTGGTGCGCGAAATACAACCGCACACGGTATATACGCCCCACTGGGGAGACCTGCACTCGGACCACAAGGCCGTCTATTGGGCCACCATGGTCGCTGCCCGGCCCAACGGTACAGCGCGCGTTGATCGTCTGCTCTGCTATGAAACGCTTTCGGAAACGGAATGGGGAACGCCGCCGGCCGATAATGCGTTCTCCCCCAACGTATTTGTCGATATAAGCGATTTTCTTCCCGCCAAGCTTGCGGCAATGGCTTGCTACCGCACCCAGTTGAAGGAACATCCAAATTCCCGTTCGCTCCGAAGCGTCGAAGCCCTCGCAACCCTGCGCGGTTCAATGGTTAGCCTGCGCGCTGCCGAGGCTTTCGTCCTGGTGCGCGAGGTCGCAACCCCTTGAGCGAGGAATCCGGCCTCTCGCAACGACTGGTGCTGTGGGGCGCGAGCGGGCACGGAAAAGTAATCCTCGATATCGCAAGGGCCATGGGCGTGTTCGATGTAATCTCATTCATCGACGATGCGGGCGGCGAATCGGCACACGAGTTCTGCGGTTGCCCGGCTTTGGGATCTGCCGCTTACCTGCAATCCCTGCATGGCTCGACGTCGGCCACGGCGCAGTTTCTGGTCTCCATAGGAAGCAACAAAGCTCGGGCAGCATGCTTTCAGAAAGCCCTTGACCACGGACTGTTGCCCGCCACGCTGATCCATCCCTGCGCAGTGATCTCCGAGTCGGCCAGGCTGGATGTCGGAACTGTCGTAATGGCAAGGGTCGTGATTAATCCGGATGCGCGGATCGGCAGGAACTGCATAGTCAACACAGCCGCAGTCATCGAGCATGATTGCCATATAGGCGACCATGTGCATCTCTCACCTGGAGTTCTGTTGGCCGGAGGAGTGACCGTGGGATCCCACGCGCACATCGGAATTGGCGCGGTCGTCCTGCCCGGCATCGAAATCGGGGATTTCGCGGTCGTTGGCGCGGGTGCAGTAGTCGTCAAGTCGGTGCCACCCGGAGTAGTCGTTGCTGGAGTTCCCGCCAGGAACCTCGCCCAACCCCGCTGATCCGCGTTCCTCTACGGCTAAACAAGCCCTCATCCCTCCACCCCCCTACACAATCCGCAAAGGCTCAAACTCATAGCTCATCGCCCCCTCCACCAGATCCCGATCGAACGCTCCGCTCTCGTTTTCCACGAACTCGCACAGATATTCCTGCCGAAACCGCCGATCCCCCATCGTCACCCGCTCTTCCTCCAGAAATCTCGCCGGTATCCGCGGACACTCTGTCGCCGGAACCCGGAACCGCTGCCAGTCCGCCCTGTTTCGCATCCATTCGTCGTAAAAAAATCCCCTTTTCCCGCAAGGCGTGCTCATCAGCCACAGCGCGCCCCCGCTCACCGCAAGCATCGGCCGGATCGCCATGTACAGGTCGTCGCTCACCCGTGACGCTTCGTCCACCAGCATCAGCGACACCGCCGAGAATCCCCGGATCGTCGCCTCCTTTCCCGGCAGCCCGATAATCCGCGATCCGTTCGGCAGCACCATCGAGATCCCGTTCGCCCCGTCGCCCTTAACCCTCACCCCGAGTCGTTGCGCGAAAACCTCCGCCTTTCGCACCAGTTCGCCGCTCTGCCGGACCGTCGGGCTCACCACAATCGTCAGGCTCTCCGCCTCATGGACGGCCGTATGAATCGCCTTCGCCGCCGCAACCGTCGACTTGCCCCACTGCCGCGTGCAGTTGAGCAATCCGCGTTTGATTCCGCTCGAAAGAACTCTCGCCTGTTGCGCATCCGGCACAAAACCCAGTTCTCGCGCAACCCATTCCACCGCGTCCACATGCGGCGGCGCTTCGGGCTTCGTTTGCACCCTCCGTTCCTGCTGTAAGTCATACATAAAACAACCATAACAGCCGGCGTCAAAAAAACCGCCGTACCATTTCACCCATCTCTATGATTCCAGGCCACTTAAGTTAACAAAAAAACCTGTCACCCGAAAACTGCTGTCTCCCGAATTTCCAGTCACAAGATTTATATATATGAAAACAAAAGACTTCACCATCAAGCCCTTTGCCGCGTCTGTTAAGCTTCCCTCAGGAGACATGAAATGCGTAAAATTCGGCCATCAAAAGCCATTCTGGCAGCCAAAGCGGCATCCAGATCCAACGGAGCCCTCGGGCGCGGAGCTATAACGGAGGCGGGAAAGCATCGTTCCTCGCAGAACGCCATACGCCACGGCCTCCTTTCGAAATCGATCGTTCTTCGCAATGAGTCGGGGGACACCTTCACGCAGCTTCTCGCTCATCATCAAGCCAAACTCAGACCTGCCGATGACGTCGAGGAGGGCGCAATCGAGGAAATGGCGGCCGCCTCATGGCGGCTTCGCCGATTGTGGACCATCGAAACGCGCCTTTTCGATAACAGCATCGAAAAACGCCCGGAAACCGAAGAGCGTGATCGTCTCGCCGGTGCCTTTTCCGACCTGGCCGCCGGCAACGACCTTAACCTTCTCGACCGTTATGAGAACAAGCTCCATCGCATGTATCAGCGCTCGCTCCACAACTTCCTCGTCCTCCGCGAACTCGGCGACAACCAAAATAACCAAACGAACCTGGATTCCGATAAGTCATGTTAAATCTTACTTTTATCGGCGTTTATCGGCGTCCATCGGCGGCCATATGACCTCCACCACAAAAAGATTCTTCACTGCCCTGGATTTGGGCCAGGTCTTCGACTTCAGCACGCTTGCCGTAATAGAACGGCTGGAACAGATGGGAGAGTGGGATCCGGTAGTCTTCGCCTGGAAAAAGCGCACGATGCTCCGGCTGCGCTATCTGGAGCGAATCCCCTTGGGAACGCCCTATCCGGACGTGGTGCTCCGCGTGAGAGATGTGATGCGGCAAGTGGCGGCGGAGGGACTCTGCGAATTGGTCGTTGACGGCACCG